>OGCG01000864.1_pt1 | contig 16716 bp, 20 predicted proteins | sample 1570061 | NCBI WGS metagenome assembly OGCG01 (sample SAMN06268698, study PRJEB24515) | hot springs metagenome | isolation source: Joseph's Coat, Yellowstone National Park, Washington, USA | place: USA:Joseph's Coat, Yellowstone National Park, Washington, USA
GCTCCGAAGCCTGTTCTCGTCAGAGGTGACAGATGAGACAGATTTCGGAACGGTCTTCGGCTGCATGGAAGTCAATCGAGTGATACCTGCTGGTGTGGTCCACCAGGGTCACATAAAAGAACTCGCACAGATGTCCCTCGATGGTGGGGCCGGATACCTCGCCGTCGAAGGTCCAGATCTCCTGAGTGACGCCCCGGCCACCTCTAGTCTTCTGCCCTCCGCCACGAGGGTGATTCTCTGGATGCGGCCAGGCGGAAGCCCAGCCAAAAAGCGCTTCGGGCCCGAAAGCCCTTTGGCGGCAGAGCCCCAGGCTCGATTCTGGCATCAGCGACCCGCCTCCAGCAGTTCACGCCGGAGTTAACGCCAGGGCTTCACCGGCCTCGATCCTGAGGACCATGCCCGCCTGTCTGTGGCGAGGGACGCTGTAGCAGGCCTGTGCGGGGGGGCGAAGACTCCCATGTCAACGAAGGGACTTTCACCTGGCCGAAGAGGCCCGTGCCTATCGGCCCGCCCTTGAGTCGAAGCTCAAGTTGAAGGTTGTGATCCATGCTGGCGGTGTTGGTCACTTCGAGGACAAGGCGGCTTTGGTAGGCGATATCGATCTCGGGCGGACGAACGAAGAACTCGCCGAGGCGCACCGACACGAATGCGGCCTTGGTGGGTAAAGCTAGGTTGCTTGCGGCAAGAGCCTCCACCGAATTGGCGGCTGGGCCAAGTCTTTGTAGTGCCACCAGGCTTGTTCTGAGGCAGTCCGAGCGACGATCAAAGAGCCGGTGGTAGCCAGCTTAGAAGCCCTGAGAGGCCGTTGCTAAAGAGGCACCGAGCTAGCGGCTGGGTTCGGAGACTCGTTGGTCTGGCGGCGGGAAGCGAAGTCCTGTCGAGCCAGGACGACTGGCTTGCCGGAGAGGTTGGCCGCCGCAACTGTTGCGCCTATGGCGATCCCAGCGCCGCCCGAGGCGATTGCCCAGCTGGAGGCTGCTCCCAGGCCGAAAGCGAGGAAACCAGCACCTGCAGTCGTGGCCAGGTAGCTCACAGCTGCCAGACGGTGGTCGTAGAGGTCGCGGAAGAGAAGCTGCCTGCCAGAAGGGTGGCTAGAGATCCCGCGGGAACGGAAGCTGGCCCAGAGCATGAAGGGAACAACCTTGTATGCATGGCCTACTAGAGCCACAAGGAGCCATCCCCCAAGGCTGGCTAATGCTGCTGCGGCGAGATCGCTGCCTAGGCGTAGGTGGGGGTGGATGAGGAGGGCAGCGGCTAGGCCAAGCCCTGTGGCTGCTCCTCCGAAGACGGCGGAGGTGACGACGAAGGCCAGATAGAGGTCGGCTGGGCGGTGACGGTGGCCTAAGTGGGCCCAGAGGGAGATCAGGTGGGCAGCCATGCCGACGGCCGCTAGCCCAAGGCCACCCCAGGAGAGCGCATTCAGCCCCCAGACGAGCCCTGCTGAGCCCGTAGCCGCTCCCACCCATAAGGCCCATAGCGCTACTCGACCGATGGCTTGCCCGGGAGGATGGGCCAGCATAAACATTGGCCAGAGCTTTTGGGCCACTCCCACATATGTCGTGCCGAGCCACGCCAAGAGGCCAAAGACGCCCATGGCCAGGTCGACATGGGGTACCAGGCTGAACCAGTTGCCCTGCCTGTCCCCGACGAAAGCCACTCCTAGGAAGGTGGTAAGCACCGCTCCTGCCAGGGCCAGTCTTAGACCCGTCACAGGTGCCCCCTTGCCCCGGACGCCTAGCGGCTTTGCTAGGTTCCAGGCCACTGCCACCGCCCCTACCCCGAGGGCCGCCCCCCCAGCAGCGGTCATCGCTGGCTCTTCGGTGCCTATGCCGAGGGCAAGTAACCACGAACCTGCAAGCCAGCTGGCAAAAGACGCCCAAGCGAGTAGAGCCGAGCGCAGCGGTCGGGAGGTTATGACCGGCACGAACTGGTGGGTGGCTCCGAAGATAGCCATGGCGAGGCCGCAGAGCACCCCCAGGTGCACAGCTGCCACTACGGGATCGGAACTTGGGTCCCTAGCGGCCCAACTGCGAACCCACCCCCAGGCAGCGCCCGCTGCGAGCAACCCGAAGGCTCCCGCAGCCAGGAATGCCAACGGTATCCGCGGCGGCGGTACTACTGGGGGGATTCCTGGCGGTCGGTTTGCCCAGATAGCACCCCCCGACTTCTCCTCGGTTCCAAGAGAAGTCATGACCCCGGCCTCCCCGCCAAGAGAAGAAAATTGGCCATCCGTCCATTCATATTAGTTCTGATTCTAACTAGAAATAATTTCCCGGATGGATCGAGGACCACAGCGCAGCGGCTCGCCGTGGCGAGCCGTAGGAGCGGCGGGGGGCCGAGGCCCGCTTGGTCTAGGGCACTGCCTCGCCTTCGTGGCGGCCGGCTCGGGCTAAGCGGTTCACGGCGTCCAAGTAGGCGCGAGCAGAAGCCTCAACCACGTCGGTGGAGAGACCTCTACCGGACACCCTTGCTCCTTCGTGCTCTACTTGTACGACTACGTCGCCAAGTGCGTCTATGCCCGGAGTGACCGAGGAGACGTTGAAGCCCACCAGGTGGGCATCTACGCCGGTGGCCTGGGCTATGGCCTTGCAGGCGGCGTCGATCATCCCATCTCCCTCCGCGGTGGCCTCCCTTTTTTCGCCAGAGCGGCTGAGCACCACCGTGGCTCTGGGGGTCCCCACGGTCCCCCCGGTCACCTCCAAGGCCTCAAGAGACCAGTTGGCAACGGAGAGCTCCCCCATCTCCTCGGCCACTATCGCCTCCAAGTCGGCTTGGGTGATGGCCACCTTGCGGTCGGCCAGTTCCTTGAAGCGAGCGAAGGCTGCATCCAATGCCTCGCCGGAGACTTTGATGCCCAGCTGTTCGAGTGTGGTTTGGAAAGCGTGGCGGCCGGAGTGCTTGCCCAAGACGATCTGGCCACCTTGCTGGCCGACGCTTGCCGCATCGATGATCTCGTAGGTTTTCCTGTCGACTAGAACGCCGTGCTGGTGGATTCCGGACTCGTGCAAAAAAGCGTTCTGGCCCACCACGGCCTTGTTTCTTGGCACCACATAACCAGTCAGGCGGCTCACCAGCCGGGAGGTCCGGGCTAGCTCCTCAGTGCGTACTGCCACGTCGAGCCCAGGGAACTGATCTGAGCGGATCTTCAGTGCCATCACCACCTCTTCCAAAGCGGCGTTGCCTGCCCGTTCCCCGATCCCATTCACGCACACCTCGACTTGGCGAGCGCCTGCTTGAACACCCGCCAGGCTGTTGGCAACGGCTAGACCTAGATCGTCGTGGCAGTGGACGGAAATCAGGTAGTTGCCAGGCACTTGGGAACGTATGTAGGAAATCAGCTTGCCGAAGTCCCAGGGGATCCCATACCCCACGGTGTCAGGGATGTTGAGGGTGGTTGCCCCCGACTCCACCGCCAAGGAGAGCACCTCGAGCATGAACTCGAGAGGTGTCCTGGTGGCGTCCTGGGGGGAGAACTCCACATCTGGCGTGTGCTCAGCAGCTCTGGCGACGGCGGACTTGGTCCGCTCCAAGACCTCCTTTTCTGTCATCTTCAGCATGTGCGTCATGTGGACGGGGCTTGTCGATATGAAGACGTGAATACGGGCCCGATCCGCATCCCGAAGGGCTTCCCAACAGCGATCCACATCGGAAAGGCTGGCTCGGGACAGTCCCGCTATCGCGGGGCCGTGGACCTCCCTAGCAATGGTCTGAACCGCCTTGAAGTCCCCCTCGCTGGCCACTGGGAAGCCGGCCTCGATGTAGTCCACTCCTAGGCGAGCTAGCTGCTGGGCGATCTCCAACTTCTCGTTGGCGTCGAGCGAGATGCCAGGTGCTTGTTCCCCATCTCTGAGAGTGGTGTCGAATATGACGAGTCGCTCCGTGGGGGAGCTTGTAGCTCCAGAGCCCGCCTTTTGTGTCTCGCTTGTCTTCTCCATGTCCTTGGCCTCTTTCGCTGCCTAGCTATGACGACTCGAGCGGCTTGTGCTGTTCAAGCGAGCCGACTGTTGGCACCTGGCCGGCAAGGCCGTCGAAACTCTGCTATAAAAAACAACCTCCTGGCCGCATGGCACAGGAGGTTTGGCGAGCGTCGAGGAACGCTCGCCGTCAGCAAAGAAGAAGGCCGCACACCCAGGCACGCACTTTCATTATCCTTGCAATTCTGGTTGGATTCGTCAAGGCAGGTGCGCTTGGTTGCTCGAGGGCCAGGTGGCTCCAGCCGAAGCTAGTCCCGAGGAAGCTTTGAAGGCCAAGTCTCGAAGCAAAAGTCCGCTTGGCCGGCTCGTTCGGCTGGCGGCCTGGGTGGGAGCCGCATACTTTGGCCTTCGCGCCCTGATGGCTTTGGTGAGGAACCGCTCGGCCGGGGCGCTGAGGGAGCCTTGGCTACCTGTACCGAAGGCACAGCCGAGAGAGGACGACGAACGCGAGGCGGAGCCAGCCACCCTGCCGGGCGATGGGGTCGTTCAGGACGTTCCGCCGCCTCGCTCACCGAATGGGATTGAGGCTCCCGAAGACCCCAGACAAGACTCCTCGTCGCCGGTGGGAGGAGCTTGCCCAGAGGGTTATCCCGTGAAGGCCAAGCGGCGCTCGCACCGCTACTACCTGCCCGGTGATCCGGGGTATGACCAAGTAAAGCCCGACTTGTGTTTTCGGGACGCCGCTTCGGCCGAGGCGGCGGGCTTTCACAGAGGCGTTGTCGGCTCTCGCCAAACCTGAGCGAGGCCCCAAAGCCTAGGAAGATCCCAAAGCCTAGGAAGATCTTCGTCTGAACTGTTTCTTACCCAACCGGGGTTTGCTAACAGATTTTTCGCGATTTTGACGAACTCCTAGGCTCGTGCGGGAACTGCGGCGCCTCGATATCACTTCTAGCTTAGGGGCAGTTCATAGCGTCCTCACAGCTCTCGCAGACAATGGCTGTATGAGACCTGAGCACCTATTTGCAGTGGGCCTGTTGGCCGCTGGAGCTCTGGGTGTAAGCGTTGCCCAGGCGCCGGCTGCCTTCGCACAGGGACCCCATCCCAAACACAATTCAGCCAAGACGGCGGAGGCGCAGTTCCTTCGCTTCAAGGCGGAGACCGAGGCGCGCATCATTGCCAGGCAGGTTCAACTGGACGCCCTGGACGCAGAAGTAGCCACCTCCCCTAGCCTGGCCGCGTCGGATAGAAGCGCCCTCCAGGCAGACATATCGGCAGCTCAGGCGTTCCTGAGCCAGCTCGCCACCCAGGCTGCCCAAGCTGGCTCGATCCAATCCTTGCGAGGCATATATGCACAAGTTGTCCAGGACCGGATCTATGCAGTCCTAAGCGTGCAGGTCAGCCTGGTCATTTCGGCCGATGCCGACTCGGCCCTTGAATCGGGGCTTACCCAGCTGGCTAGCGAACTCCAGAGTCTGGTTGGCGAACTCGGTTCTCCCTGGGCTACAAGGACGCTCGCCGATATGACTGCCAGGGTCTCGTCGGCGTCCACTCTCACTTCGGGCGTCGCCGCAGGGGCGCTGTCGCTGACCGCCTCCGGCTATCCGGGGAACGAGTCCGAGATAGGGACGTGGCGCTCAGACCTAGCCCAGGCTAGAGCTGATCTAAGCCAGGCGGAACGGGATGTGGCTCGCATCGAGCACTACGCCCTAAGCAGGCACCACTTCCATCTGGCCCTCGGCGCGAGTGCCGGAACTGCGCAGTCCACCACGTCCACCTCGAGCTCGACTACCACTACAGCCGCTAGCTAACTCGACGGAAAGGCTCAGGACTCCCGGTGGTCCCTAGGATCCGGCCGGTGTCCTGAGCCTCCGCCCGGTTATGCGTTCTGGGACGATGGCCAAGCAGCGCGAGTAGCGGTCCGCTGGCCAGGGATCGACCTCCACCTCCCGGAGTTTCCTGGATCTGGCATCTAGGCCATCGGTCACGTCGAAGGCCATGCCCGAGACCACCACGCTCCAGCCGGAGCTGCCGTCTGGCTCGAAGTGGTCGACCTCGAAGCTGGCCCGGGTAGAGAGCTCGTTCACGAAGTGGGCGCTTTCGGCCCCGCGCATCACGACTACGCCATCTTCGCTTACTGCATAATTCACGGGAAAGATCAGCACTTCGCCATCGGCCACCAGGGCCAGGCGACCGACCCGCTGGGTCTGGAGCAGACTCAGGCACTCCGCCCGATCCAGCTCCTCCAGGACGGCCCTGCCCCTCGGCTCGTTCTCTTCGATCGGATCACTCGCCATGGCCAGAGCCTTGCACCTCCTCGGCCTCAGGTCCAGGGCACAAGGTCACCATAGCCATAACTCAGGAGATGGGGAGGTCTTCCTCGTCGGGTTCTTTTAGGTGGCGGCGGGCAATCACGTGCACGTCGATCCCCTCGCTGCCAGCTGCCCTGATCAGTCTCCGGAGCACCGAGCCGCCGGTGGTCAATTGAGCCAAAGGCGAGCGTTGGCTTGACCCCACGACTATCTGCGTGGTCCTCTGCTCACGGGCGAAATTGATGAGTGCCCTGGCCGGATCGTGGTCCACTAGCTGGTGCCAGCGCGCTCCGAGTGCTGTTGCGAGCTCTTTTAGCTCTCGAAGCTCCGGGTCGCGCTCGACGTCGACCTCCTCTGGTGCCACATAGACCACATCCAGCTCTCCCTTGGCCCGTGCCGCAATCCGAGCTGCTCGGCGAAGCAGAGCATCGGCTTCAGGGGCCTTGGTTACCCCGACCAGGATGCGCTCTGTGGTTTCCCAGACCCCCTTGGCCTGGCTTCGGCGGAGGTGCTCTAAGAGCTCCTCTTCGGTCTCGTCCGCCAGGAACCGCAGGGCCAGCTCCCGTAGGGCGATGAGGTTGTCAGTGCGAAAGAAGTTGGCGAGCGCCTGGGGGACCTTCTCGGGGGGATAGATGTGGCCGTGGAGCATTCGGCGCCTCAGCTGTTCGGGCGAGGAGTCGACCAGCTCGATCTGGTCCGCCTTTCGGACGAACCAGTCGGGGACCCTCTCTCTGATCGCGACGCCGGTCATCTCCTCCACGGCATCCGCGATGCTCTCTAGATGTTGGATGTTCAAAGTGGTGATTACGTCAATGCCGGCATCGAGAACCTCGGCTACGTCTTGCCAGCGCTTCTCGTGGCGGCCGGATCCAGGGACGTTGGTGTGCGCCAGCTCGTCGATCAAGGCCACCTTTGGGCGGCGGGCGAGCAAGTCGTCTAGATCCATCTCCTCCAACCAGGTTCCCCTGTATTCGACCTTCTTGCGGGGGATTATCTCGAAACCCTCTAGGAGCTCCTCGGTGAGCCTGCGCCCGTGGCATTCCACGAAGCCCACGACTACGTCGGTTCCCCTGCTTCGACGGCGTCGGCCCTCGTTAAGCATGGCGTAGGTCTTGCCGACGCCTGGTGCAGCTCCGAGATATATGCGAAAGTGCCCCGCCGGCTCGACGGTGGTAGCTATTGCGTCTGGGCTCAAAGGGGCAGTTGCTGGCGGCGTGTCCTCAGCGGAGTTTGCCGTGGGCCCTTTCCTCCTGTACCAAGAGCTTCTCCAAGGCTAGATTCAATTCCAGCACGTTTACGTAGGGTTGGCCCAGGAAGCCGAACTCCGGCCCCCGCACCTCTTTGGCCACCAGCCGGTCCAAGAGCATCCGCGGCAAATGGCGGGCTCTTGCCACCGCAGGTATTTCTGCATAGGCCGCCTGGGGGGTGATGTCGGGATCGAGCCCGGAACCAGAGGAGGTGACTAGATCTTCGGTGGGAGAGATGCCCTCCCGGCGGAGCAGCGCCGCTTGTTCTTCAACGTCGGCTACGAGCTGGCGAGAGCGGGGGCCGAGGTTTGCTGCGCCCGAAGCCATGGCGTTGTAGGGATCGGGCTTTCCGTTTGGCCCAGACGTGGCCGAGGGGCGTCCCTGGAACCACCCCGGACCCTTCCAGACCTGGCCTATCAACTTCGAGCCGTAGGGAGTGAGCGAGCCCTGGGACTGGGCAGGAAACGCCAGATGAGCAAGACCAGTGCCGGCTAGTGGATAAGCAAGGCCTAACAACAAGAAGAAGAAGATAGCAAGCACTATGGAGCGCCGAAGGTGGTTTGCCATCAATATGCCCCCGTAGCCGTGAGGATTAGGTCTATCAACTTGATGAAGACAAACGGAGCAATGATGCCCCCGACGCCATAGATCAAGATGTTGCGGCGGAGTATGGCTGTGGCGCTCTGGGGACGCCACTTCACACCTCGCAATGCCAATGGGATGAGCGCCACTATCACCAAGGCGTTGAAGATCACCGCGGAGAGCACGGCGCTTTGTGGGCTGTGCAGCCGCATGATGTTGAGAGAGTGGAGCTGGGGGTAGGTGGCGGCAAAGAGCGCTGGGATGATCGCGAAGTACTTAGATACGTCGTTGGCCACCGAAAAGGTGGTGAGTGCACCTCTGGTGATGAGGAGCTGCTTGCCCACCTCGACTATGTCGATGAGCTTGGTGGGATTGGAGTCCAAATCGACCATGTTTCCGGCTTCTTTCGCCGCCGAGGTGCCCGAGTTCATGGCCACCCCAACGTCTGCTTGGGCCAGTGCTGGCGCGTCGTTGGTGCCGTCGCCGGTCATGGCCACGAGCTTCCCCTCAGCCTGCTCCTTTTTGATGAGGTTCATCTTGGTCTCTGGGGTAGCCTCGGCCAGGTAGTCGTCAACGCCGGCTTCTGCCGCTATGGCGGCGGCGGTGAGGGGATTGTCGCCCGTGATCATCACTGTGCGGATGCCTGCTTGTCGCAGCTGAGCGAAGCGTTCCCGGATTCCCTGCTTGATTACATCCTTCAGCTCGATGACCCCAAGTAGCTTTGGACCCTCTGCCACCGCCAAGGGAGTTCCACCTGCCTTGGCTATGGCCTCGACAGTGGAGTCGAAGCCGTCGGGTATAAAGCCTCCTTGGCCTTCTACCCAGTGCCTTACCGCCTCCGCGGCACCCTTTCGGATGCGGCGTGTGGGGGAGTCGACGCCTGACATCCTGGTGGTGGCGGAGAAGGGCACGAAGCTCACCTCTCCGCCTAGCTCTCTGCCCCGCAGTCCAAAGCGCTGCTTGGCGAGGACAACAATGGAGCGGCCTTCGGGAGTCTCATCTGCCAGCGAGGCGAGCTGCGCGGCTTCAGCCAAGGTCTCTTCTTCTATTCCCCCCAAGGGGATGAAGCGAGACGCCATTCGGTTGCCCATGGTGATCGTGCCGGTCTTGTCCAAAAGAAGCGTCTGTACGTCACCTGCCGCCTCCACAGCTCGGCCGCTCATCGCAAGCACGTTCCGCTGCACCAGGCGGTCCATGCCGGCGATACCAATCGCCGACAACAACGCTCCAATGGTGGTGGGGATGAGGCACACCAGGAGGGCCACGAGCGTCACCACTGAGACCGTGGCCTTCGCGTAGGAGCCGAAGGGGGCCAAGGTCACCACCACTGGCAAAAAGACAATTGTCAGGGCCGCCAGCAGTATCGCAAGGGCTATCTCGTTGGGGGTCTTCTGCCGATTGGCCCCCTCTACCAGCCCAATCATTCGGTCGAGGAAAGTTTCGCCTGGCTGTGCGGTGATGCGCACCACGATTCGATCGGATAGCACTTTTGTCCCGCCGGTCACCGCCGAGCGGTCCCCTCCGGATTCCCGGATGACAGGTGCTGATTCTCCGGTGATTGCGGACTCATCTACCGAGGCGATGCCCTCTATCACCTCGCCGTCAGAGGGGATGTAGTCGCCAGGCTCGCAGACCACCACGTCTCCCTTCCTAAGTTGGGAGGCGGGGATCATCTGAACCGACCCGTTCTCAACTAGCCTTTTAGCCTGGGTAGTGGTCCGCATTCGGCGGAGGGTGTCAGCTTGCGCCTTGCCCCTCCCTTCAGCCACGGCCTCGGCGAAGTTGGCAAAGAGCACTGTCAATGCCAGCCAAGCAGTTACCGACCAGTCGAATACGCTTGGGTGGGCTGCCGACTCGGCAAAAGTGACCACCGTGCCCACCAAGACGACGAACATCACAGGGTTTCGGACCTGTACCCTTGGGTCGAGTTTCGTGAAGGCCCCCACTGCTGCATCCTTGAGGATGGCGCGATCGAAGAGGCCGCGTCTGCGATCGGCGCTGTGTGGGCTAGACATCAAAAGAACCTCCCGTAACTGAACTGCTCGGCTAGCGGGCCCAAGGAGAGGGCTGGGAAGAAGGTAAGTCCTCCCACGATCAGGATCACTGCCACCACCAAGAAGGCAAACAGAGGCGTATCTGTCCTAAAGGTGCCAGGTCCAGCGGGCACGGTGTGTTTGGCCGCCAAGGATCCCGCGAGGGCCAGCACCGGCAGGATCACTAGGAACCTGCCAGCCAGCATGGCAGCTGCTCCGGCGAAGTTGTAGAAGGCGGTGTCGGATCTAAGCCCGGCCATGGCAGAGCCGTTGTTGTTTGCTTGTGAACTGAACCCATAGAGGATCTCAGTGAAACCGTGGGGTCCCGCATTGGTTGGCCCAGCTCGCCCCGCCGGGATCGAGACAGCGATGGCGGTTAGCACCAAAACCACGATGGGCATCACGAGCACGCCAATGGCGGCCAGCTTGACCTCTTTCGCCTGGATCTTTTTCCCCAGGTACTCAGGGGTCCGCCCCACCATTAGCCCTCCCAAAAAGACGGCCACTATGGCGAATAGGAGAATCGTGTAAAAGCCGCTCCCCACCCCGCCCGGGGAAACCTCGCCAAGCATCATGCCAGTGATTAGCCCGAATTGCCCCATGGGGTTGTAGGAGTCATAGGCGGAATCAGTCGATCCCGTTGAGGTCTGGGTGGAGGCGACTGCGTAAAGAGTGGAATCTTCGGTTCCAAACCGCACTTCGACGCCTTCTAGGTTGCCCTCAGGCTGGGCTATGTGGGCCTGGGCCACAGCTGGATTAGGTCGGGCCTCCGCGTAGGTGGTAAAGGCGAGCCACGCGCCAAATAGCACCGCCATCGCCCCAAGGATCGCTAGCCCCTGGCGCAGATTGCCCACCATCTTCCCGAAGGTGTAGGTAAAGGCGACCGGCAAGAGCAGCATCAAGAAGACCGAGAGGAGATTGGTGAGGGCGGTGGGGTTCTCAAAGGGATGCGCCCCATTTGCCGCGAAGAAACCTCCTCCGTTGGTGCCGAGCTCCTTGATCGCCTCCATGAAGGCCACCGGTCCCCTGGCGATCAGTTGGCTAAAGCCGTTTAGTGGGTCGTGAATGCGAATGGGTCCGCCAAGGGTCTGGACCGCACCCTCGGCCACATAGACGATCCCGGCCAAAAAGGAAATGGGAAGCAGGATGTATATGACGCCACGGACCAGGTCCACCCAGAAGTTGCCTATAGTCCGGGAACCCTTGCGAACAAAGCCCCTGGTCAGCGCTACTGCCACGGCTAAGCCGACTGATGCTGAGACGAACTGTTGAACGGCGAGCGCTCCCATTTGGGAGAGGTAGGACATGGCCGTCTCGCCTGAGTAGTTCTGCCAGTCGGTGTTAGTGACGAAGGAGACGGCAGTGTTTAGAGCCAAGGCCGGGGGCACGGCCGGAGCGTGGTTCGGATCCAAGGGGAGGTGTGAGGTAACCCAGGTTTAGTGGACATCCGATAAGCCGACCTAAGTTGTCGACAGAGAGAAAGGATGTCTATATGGGAGCAACCAGAAGGAGATTCACCCTTGAATACCGCATCGAAGCAGCTCACAGGGTGATCGATTCGAATAGGAGCGTGGCCGAGGTGGCCAAGGAACTCTCCTTGGTGCCAGACACGCTAGGCAGGTGGGTACGCGAGGAGAGGCGGCGTATGAGCGCCAGCGGTGACAAGCCACTCAGCCCAACAGAGCGGGTAGAGCTTCTCAAGCTGCGCAAGAAGGTTGCCGAGCAGGAGAAAGACCTCGCATTTCTGGGAAAAGCAGCGGCGTACTTCGCAGCAAATCCACCAAAGCAGAGCGGTACGCGCTGATGGAGGCGGAGTGCGCCAATTTCGAGATCTCCCGCATGGCAAGGCTGCTCAGCGTGTCAAGATCAGGCTATTACCGCTGGCTGGCTCATAAAGGCATGCTCTCGGCACGGAGTCAACGCCATGAGAGCTTCGCCGCAGAGATCATGGCCATTCATCAAGGCTCCAAGGGCACCTATGGTGCTCTGCGTATCACTGCCGAGCTGGTCGCAAGGGGCCAATCGGTCAGTCACAACACCGTGGCGAAAATCATGGCTGACCTGGGACTTGAGGGCATCAGCCCAAGAACCTTCAAGATCAAGACCACCATCGCCAACCAAGGCGTCGAGTATCCTCCTGATCTCCTCAAGCGCCAGTTCAAACCCGGCCAGTTGAATCTGGTGTGGACTTCGGATCTGACCTATCTGCGCACTGGTGAAGGATTTTGCTATCTCTGTGCTGTGAGAGACGAGCACTCTGGTCGAGTGCTTGGCCACGCGGTCGCCCCTACCATGGGTGCGGGGATCGTCCTCGAGGCTCTCACAGGTGCTATTACAACCCGAGGAGGACGCCACGAGGGAGTGTGCTTTCACACCGATCGAGGTAAGCAATTTACTGACCAGAGAGTAGTCAAGCTCTGTGACAGCGCTGGCATTAGAAGGTCGATGGGAGCCACGGGCTCGTGCTATGACCATGCGAGCATTGAATCATTCTGGTCGATCTTCAAGCATGAGTATTTCTATCGCCACGCCTTTGCCAACCTGGAGGAACTCAAGGTTGGAGTGAATCACTACATAGGCTTCTACAACACCACACGTCGCCAGGCCAAGAACGGTTATCTAAGCCCCGTGGAGTTTGAGCTATCATTGTCCCAACCTAAGCAAACCGTCTAAAGCACGTGTCCACTTTTCGTGGGTCACCTCAGCGGCTGAGTAGGGCCGCGTAGGCGGGGAGCTGTACTCTGTAGCCGGCTTCGGTATCCGGATGTTTCGGCGAGCTGATCTTTAGATCCACTGGGGCAACCACGAGGTCGTCCCCCGCTCGTTGCTCAATCAGGATGTCGGGTCTGCCCTGGAGGGAGAGCTCCACAAAGGCCATGTCCTCGGAGGAGTAGTTGTCCAAAGGTTCGCTTTCTGGGGCCTCCAGCGACCCAAGCTCCCAGTCTTGGCCGAAAAGCCGGCCAAGCGCCCCAAGGGCCACCTCCGCTCGGTGTGCTACAACTTGGGCAGATTCCTTGCGGAATTTCCGTGACTGCGCCGTTCTTGCCTTTGCATGTAGAACTGCACAGACGTGTCGATCTCTCGGCGGGAGATACTCCCAGTCTCATAGACGCGGCGGACTAAGGACTCGCTGATGTGGTGAAGGAGCTGCCCAAGGAGGGTTCCATAGGTTTCCCGGCCGGGCAGGTCCAAGATGTGGGTGGCCGCGAGCCTTCTTTGGCAGCTCGTCGGGACGATCAAGGCTGTGGGCTCGAGGCGCCGAATGGGGTGAGGGAGGCCGCTTCCTAGTTTGCAGACGTCTGGCGGGCTATCTATGGTTGGCAAGAGCTCAGAGGGGCTTGCCATTTGGCGCAATCGCTCGGTGGCTTTGGAGAAGTCTGGGGAAATCGAGCCCTCCCGGTCCAAGAGGACAAGGGCCAGGCCGGCTCGACTTGCTGCTACGTAGGCCAAGTTGTTGGCTGAGTCCTTGAAGCTCTCTTCTCCCCGATTCTGCCAGACCGAGCTGTCTGGTGGTATGAAGACCACAACCGGGTACTCGAGCCCCTTGGCTCGGTGGATGGTGGAGCAGGTGACCGCGTCTGCCGGGGGAGGATCTAGATCCTCGTCGAAGACTTCTATATGGTCAAATAGAGCGCGCAGCCCTCGCTTGAGGAATTGCTGAGCTCGATCGGGATTGAAGGGACCAAAGACCTCCTCGTAGGTGCCAACAACCCGGTAGAACTGGATTAGACCCAAGTAGTCGGCTGAACTGCTCGGATCTTCCAGTACCGCCTTCATGGTCTTCGTCGAGGCGAGGTAGTCGAGAAAGGAGCCTGTTTCCTGGTGATCGGCCAGCCGAGAAGCAGCCTCATAGAGGTCTGCCCACTCGTCGGAGCGGGCTTGCCACCAGGTTTTTGCGAGCTCGCATCGCAGGTTTTTTGGTATCTCGCCTCGTTCTAGGCGGAGCTCTAGGTCGTCTGGTTCAGCCGAACTATATAGAGCTAGGCCAAAGTCTGGATATGCCCATGCACAAAGGATCACGATTGCAAGTTGCACTAACGGTTCGTGCTCAAGTGAGCGATCCCCGATGGTGATGTGCGGGATGCCACGGGCTTTCATTTCTTTCTCAGTTCGCGCGCAGCGCTTTGGCCGAGGCTGTAGGAAAGTACCAGCACGTACGACCAGTGCCGGATCACGCCTCGGCGCTTTGCGGCCCCAAGGCATCTAAGAGAGCCTCATTGTCGGAGGTCCCCTGCTTTTTCCGGGGCGGTATCCGATACACCCTGCCTACTCCCCTCAGTGGCTGTTCGGGATCTGCTAAGCCCGCGATTGCTGCTAAAAGCTCAGGCATGCTTCGATGGTTGGTGGCGAGGCTCAAGCGCTGAGCGGAGATCCTTTCAGCAAAGCTTTCTAGGTACTCGGGCTTGGCTCCCCCGAAGCGGTAGATGCACTGGTCCAAGTCGCCTACCAAGGTCAAGTTGTAGGGGAGCTCGAGGCGCCCTGCGAGCAGCTCTACGAGGCGGAATTGTATGGGGTTTAGGTCTTGGACCTCGTCTACGGCCAAGAACGCGAAGCGATTGCGCGTCAAGCCCTCGTCTTCCGCCAGAGCCTCTACTGCCGGGAAAGCATCCGGTCAAAGCTGAGAAGCCCCCGCTCGTCTAACTCCTTGTTGAACTCGGCGCAGACCTCGCCAAGCGCCTCTCCGAGTCGCGGGCAGTCGTCTTCGCCTGCCAAGATGGCAGCTTCGTTTGCCAGGACTTGGCCAGCTTCTTCAAGAAAGACGGAGACCCCCTGCGCGCTTAGCGAGACGGTTCTTGATATCGCGTCCAAATAGGGGGCTCCTCGGCGCTGGCTGTCTTTTGGATACTTCTCAAGCAGCTATCGCAGCCTCCAGGTTCTTTCGCAGTCCAAGAGGACAACCTCTTCGCCGATTTCGTCTAGTAGCTTCAAGCCGACCAGTTCTGGTTGCCGGCGGCTTGCGGCCTCAGCAAGGATTGCCTCGCCCAACTGATGGAGCGTGCTTACATGAGCAGCCTCTATCCTGCTGCCGCCAGCCGCTTGAGCAAGTGAGCGGAGCCTGCGTTGCATGGAGGCGGTGGAGTTGGCACGGTTCGACGGACAGGTTCGCTGTGTTGATTATGCCGCCTGCCGGTCGGCGTTGTGACGGATGGTGGCCTCGTACTCGGCGGGGCTCAAGTATCCAAGCGAGCTGTGAAGCCTTCGTGTGTTGTACCAGCCCTCGATGTAGTCGAAGACCGCGGCCCGGAGCCCGGCCCGGGTGGGCCAGGCGCGGGTGTCGATCAGCTCTCGCTTGATGGTGGCGAAGAACGATTCGGCCACGGCGTTGTCCCAGCACTCACCGGCCATTCCGACCGAGAGCACCACGCCGTTGGCCCGGGCCAGCTTGCCGTAGTCGAGGCTCGTGTACTGGGCAGGCTCAATCGGTGGTTGCAACACCGGGCTGTCGGAGTGGAAGATCACGCCCTTGTCGGGTCGCCGGGTGAGGAAGGCCATTCGCAGGGCATCCTCGACCAGCTCGGTGCGCATGTGGTCGGCCAGCGCCCAGCCGACGACCCGGCGACTGGCCAGGTCGATGACCGTCGCCAGGTAGGCCCAGCCCTCCCAGGTCATGATGTAGGTGATGTCGCCCACGTAGCGGCGGTCGAGCTCGGTGCACAGGCCGAAGTGCCGCTGGATCAGGTCCTTCGCCCGCTCGGCCTCAGGATCGGGCACCGTCGTCTTGCGCCAGCGCTTCTTGCACCGGCCTTCCAGGCCCGCCTGGCGCATGAGCCGCCGGACCCGGCGCCGCCCGCAGGCAACCCCCCGCTTCACGAGCTCCCGGTGTACCCGTGGAGACCCGTAGGTACCCCTGGACTCGGCATGGACGGCCGTGATCTTCTCGGTCAGCTCGGCGTCCGTGGCCTTCCTGGCCGAGGGGACGCCCCGGCGGCGCTCGTAGTAGGCGGCACGGGAGACCTCGAACAGGTCACAGCTGTGCTTGACGCTGTGACCTGCAACTTCCTCCGCCTCGATGAAGGGGTCCATCTTCACCGGGTCTCCTTCGCGAAGAAAGCCGTCGCTCGCTTGAGCAGGTCGACATCGGCCTGCAGGCGCTTGTTCTCCCGGCGGAGCCGGAAGAGCTCCTCACGCTCCTCGGTGGTCAGACCGGGACGCTCACCGGCGTCGATCTCGGCCTGGGCCACCCACCTGCGTACTGCCGACTCCGTCAGGTCGAAATCCCGGGCCACCTCGGGGATCGACCGGTCACCGGCCCGACACCGGTCCACGATCTCCGACTTGAACTCCGGGGTGTACGACCGACGGTCACGGCGCTTGCTCCGTTCCATGGTCTCCATGATGGGCATCCTTCCTGACGCTGCGCGCCTCTCGGTGGATGTCCGTCAGACCGTGCCAACCCCAGACACCATAACGGTACGGTACTGCCAGTCCGCTGGGTTCCGCCCCCGAGAGTGGTGGACGCGACCACCGGGCGATCCGACCGGAAGCCTGTGCCACGGCGGCCTCGGGGAGCTCGAGCGAGGGGGCGTCCTGTGCAGCACATAACGATGCCCCTCGAGCCCGTTGCGTGAGCTCCGCTGATGTCGGCGGGCTCCACCGGCGTGACGGCCGTGAGTGCTGTGACTGTTGGTGA
>OGCG01000865.1_pt1 | contig 16710 bp, 10 predicted proteins | sample 1570061 | NCBI WGS metagenome assembly OGCG01 (sample SAMN06268698, study PRJEB24515) | hot springs metagenome | isolation source: Joseph's Coat, Yellowstone National Park, Washington, USA | place: USA:Joseph's Coat, Yellowstone National Park, Washington, USA
CCAAGCGGACCCATCTGGAGCTCCGCCGCGGCGGAGAGGACCTCACTGCTGGCTACAGGTCAGACCACTTGGGGGTTCATCCGCAGGTACAAGCGGGCCTCTACTACGTCGGCTGCAACGTCGTGGTCGGGCGCATAAGAGGAGCGGACCTGGTCCGCTTCGCCGAGCTGTCAACTGAGTATGGGGACCAGACTCTAAGACTGACCAACGACCAAAACCTGCTGCTCACAGGCGTCCGAGAAGATGTCCTAGACGAGCTTTTATCCATAGAGCTCCTTTCCACCTACAGTCCCTTCCCCGGCCCATTCGAGCGGGGGGCCGTAGCCTGCACCGGAAACGAGTTCTGTCGGTTTGCTGTGATCGAGACCAAGGCCCGGATGGTCGAAATAGCAAGGCAACTGGACAGACGATTTGGCGACGCCCTCATGGTGTCACGATCGGATTCCAGCCAGGACTTACCGTCCAGCGCGACGAAGTGGCCAAAGCCCATGGCGCCGGTAGTGCGAATCCACCTCTCGGGCTGCTCGGCCTCGTGTGCGCAGCCTCAGGTGGCAGACGTGGGCTTGCGCGGGGCCACAGCCCACAGGGCAGACAGCATCGTCGAGGCGGTGGACGTGGCGCTCGGCGGAAGCCTAGGCACCGAAGCGCGCTTGGCAGACTTCGTAGACACCGCTCTGCCAGCCGACGAGGCAACAGAAGGACTCGCTCGACTTATACAAGCCTGGATAGAGACCGGATCCGATGGAGAGTCCTTTGGGGCCTGGACGAGACGAATCGGGGCGGAAGTTGCCAGGGACCTACTTCGTGGACCGCTGCCAAAGGGGAGGATCCTGTGAGCGAAAGCTTCAAGATCCGCTCCCAGATGGCGACCTCAAAGGAGGCGCCGGGCAAGGTCTGGTTCTGGGAGCTAGCTGCCGCAGTCATAGATACCGGCCGCTGCATACGCTGCGGTGCCTGCGCAGCAGCCTGCCCCAGCGACTCCATTGGGATCGGGCCAAGGGGGCTTCCCGCTCTGGTGAAGATGTGCACAGGATGCTCGCTGTGCTGGGATGCTTGCCCCCGAGGCGGTTTGCGCTACGAGGCCACCTGGCTCCGGCCGAAAGAGGGTGACGAACTCGCAGAGACGCCCTCTCCATTGCCGACTGAGGGGCTCAGACTACCGCTGCCGAAAAGGCGGCCAAGCGAGCGCCCAGGCGCCAAGCAGTCCCTCAATGCCGAGAGGCCTCTCAGCAATGAGGCGGAGACCGACCTAGGGGCAATCCGGGCCCTATACCAAGCACGCTGGCGCAAGAGGACACCTGGCGTCCAGGACGGCGGGGTAGTCAGCGCAATTCTCGCAGCGGGGCTGGATCGAGGAGAGTTGGACGGCGCACTGGTAGCCACCCAAGGGAAGGAGCGCCCCTGGAAGCCGGAGGCTCGCATAGCCAAGACCCGAGAGGAGTTGGAGGCGGCAGCAGGCAGCTACTACTCCCAGACCATGGCGCTCGCCAGCCTAGACCTGGGGCGCTTTGGCCTAGAGGCAGGTTCTCGCATAGCTGTGGTCGGCACCCCATGCGAGATTCAGGGCCTCGCCAGCTTGCAGGCCCGTCGCTGGTCCAGGGGGCGCAGCGCCGTGGACTCTGTCGTGCTAAAGATCGCCCTTCTCTGCACAAAAAGCTTCGACTATGAAGCTCTTGTCCTGCGCGAGCTAGCTGAGCGGCGGGGAATTGCCCCACAAGAAATCCAGAAAATGGACATCACCAAGGGACGGTTCTTGGTCTGGAACAAAGACGGTGAACTCGTCGTGGATGAGCCAGTCCGCAACTTCCATAATGCCGCTCTGGCGGGATGCCAGGAGTGTGCAGACTTCTTGGGGCGCGCTAGCGACATAGCTGTGGGAAGCGTCGGGAGTCCCGGGGGGTGGTCGAGCTTGCTGGTAAGGACCGAGGTTGGGGCCAAGGCACTGGCCTGGGCGTCTGATGAGCTCGAGCTGGAACCGCTCGAGGATCCCGGGGCGCTGGGCCGCCTGGACGGCTCCAATCGCAAGGCTGCCTTGGCCCGGCTCCCCCGCCGCCTGGAGCCCGATGGGCCTCTCTTTATCGAATTCGAGGAGCACATGGCCGCCTATGGGCCAACCGAGATGCGACCAGTCATCGACTGGCGCTAGGTGCCGCGAATGCCGAGCCTATCCAGATAGGACCAGCTCATCCTGTGCAGAGGCGTCGGGCCGAGCCTGCGAAGGGCCATTTCGTGTCGCCTGGAGCCATAGCCCTTGTTGGAGGCGAAGTCGAAGTCGGGATAGTCCCTACCCAACCAGGACATGACTGCGTCCCGGCACACCTTGGCGACGATCGATGCCGCAGCGATGGAGACCGAAGAGGCATCTCCGTCCACGACGGCTCGGGAACGTCCGTCGGCCACAAAGTCGCTTGCGCCGTCCACCAGCACCACATCTGGTGCGGGCTGCAGATTGGCCAGTGCCCGGGCCGCAGCCAGTCGGAGAGCCCCCGCCATGCCGAGGAGGTCGCACTCTTGAGCTTGGCAGTAGCCTACCGAGACCCCCAACGCCGAGCCGGCAATCCGCCCAGCGAGGCGCTCCCGCTGTTGAGCGCTGAGCAACTTGGAGTCGGCGAGACCCGCCGGCAGCCGAGCCGGGTCCAGGATCACCACCCCTACCCCTAGAGGCCCCGCCCATGCTCCCCGCCCCACCTCGTCGACGCCCGCCACAAGCCTTCCCTCCTGCCAGTGCAGCGCTTCTAGGCCCACTCCGGCCAGCTGTCGCATGCTCGCCATTTTGGCGCGAGATAAGGGCGCTCTAGTGAGCGCTTGGACGTAGCCTCTTGTCATGAGGCACGAGGTGGTGGTGCCGGTAAAGTCCTTTCGGACTGCCAAGCAGCGTCTGGCTCCCGCCCTTACTCCTCTAGAAAGAGCAGAGCTGGCCAGACACATGGCAACCGCGGTACTGCGCGCGGCCAGACCCCTTTTGGTCTGGGTGGCCTGCGACGACCCGGAGGTGGCCGACTGGGCCAGGAGCGAAGGTGCTCGCATTATCTGGACCGCGGGTCTCGGCCTCAACGGAGCTGTTTCGTACGCCACGAACTACGTCTTCTCGTTGGGGGCAGAAAGATTGACCGTGGTCCACGGAGACCTGCCGCTCGCCACTGGGTTCCTGTGGGTGCAAAGACAGCGCGGCATCGTCTTGGTCCCCGACCGCAAAGGCGGAGGCACCAACTTGGTGAGCCTCCCCAAAGGCGCCAGCTTCCAATTCAGCTACGGCCCCGGCTCCTTCCGGCGCCACTACATCTCCGCGTGGCTAAGTGGCCTCGACATCTACATCTGGCGCCCCAAGGAGCTCTGCTTCGACGTAGATCTTCCGGAGGACCTAGCCTACCTGCGACTGCTGAGCACCAATACTTAGGCCTCCTACCTCAGAGCCCGAGCCCAAGACCTCCTTGGTCCTCTTTGCTCAGACCCATCACCTCCCTTCGCGTGGACCTCGTTTCCCGAAGAGAGCCAGCTGACACATGCCTCTCAGCGGTCTGGATTGGCTTTTGCACCAAATCCCAGCCCAACTCCGAGGGGCCAACCAGCCGTCTCCTGCCTCCCGCCACCACCTCTGCAGCCAGCTCCACTAGGCGCTCGAACCTGCGCCGTCTGGACCCCACCGAGAAGCTCCCGAGAGATTGTCCCATCCACTTTGGTACGCAGATTAAGTGTCTCGCCCCCAAAAAGCGCCTCTCAGCAGCTCGACGGTCCTCCCAGGCTGCTCCTAAGAGCAGCTCGGCCCGGACTCCGAGCCGAACGAGCTCTCCTGGAGAGATCACCCAAGCTGGCCTGAGATCCATTTGACGCGCCCTCTCGGGTGTCACAACGAGTCGCTCGCCGCCCACGCCGACCAGGCTAAATTGCCTTCCCACCTCGACGACGCGCCAAAGCCCGACGGCGCCCTTGGCCCAGCTGCGCACCGTCTCGCCCTCCCGGATCCTCCGGCGTCCGAGGAGCACCAGGCGGCCCAGCTTGCCCGACTCCTCAAAGTAGCTACCCAAAACAGAGCTGAGAGAAGCCGCCGTGGCGAAGTCACCAGCCACTGCGCAGACAGGTCTCAAGGAATCGCCCCTTGGAGCCAACTCTCTCACGAGCTCCCCCCAAACTCCCTGCGGCCCCAAAGCCACCAAGGCCAGATGCCCCTTCACCTGGATGCAAATGGGCTCAGGCCCGTCTCCCACGCCCCAAAGCTGGCCGGAACCTCCCTCTAGACCACGCGCAATCATCTCTGCAATGACCGCCTCGACTGCCCCAGCCTTCTCAGCCGCACAGGCAAGGCGCAGGTTTATCTCACGAGCAAGGCCTCCCGTACCCCCAACCACCAACACCACCTGCTCGCCAGCCCACCTCGAGACCAGTCGGGCGAGCTCTCCTAAAGGCGCCGACTCCGCCCCCAACACAACACACACTGCCCCCCTCGAGTTAGCTGGCCTAGCCGCCCAAAGCCGACCGAGGGGCTCCTCTTCTAGAGCCTTTATCTCGAGGCCACATAAGGAGCCAAGTACCGCAGCCGTTTGAGATTTGGCCACTACCCAGGTGGCAGCCAGCCCAGCTTGGGAGAGAGCGTCGTCTGCATAGCGGAGGGATGCCCAAAGCCCGCCAGGCCAAAGCCCCTTGGCAGTTGTCACCTGAAGCCGGCTCTCGGCTGCAGCGAGCTCCAGGGCTTGAAGTGCCGATTCGGTCGAAGGCGCTGGGAGCCATCTGCTCGAGTGCTCCGTCGCCCGGGCGGCGATCCCGTCGACCAGGCGAACCAACCAGCGCCACGAGGCACCCTCAGAACTGGAATTCGCCAAGGAAGTGATGAGGTCGACACGCCGGAACCACCCGCTCCGAGCACTGGCCGCCTCCTCCAAGAGCACTCCTAGATCCTCGGCCCCCACGAGGGCCCGCCGAGGACCGACCTCATCCCGGCGGAGTTGGTCCAATCCGATATCACCTCGGACAATGCCGCTAGCTGCTATCCGCCCGGCCCACTCTGCGCGGAGCTCTGCGAGGTCCAAAGGGAGCTTCGCCCTTCGAGTAGCAAGTGCGGCCGCCCGTCGCGCAGTTCGGCTCTCCGCCTCCCACGCCCCCAGCTTCTCGAGGACCTGGCGGCGCCTCGTGGAAAAGACCGCCTCGAGCTGATCGGAAACCCCTCGCAAGCTATGGCGAAAGCCGCCCCGGAGCTCCAATTGGACCCCCGCCTCCCGGACCAGGCGGCGCATTTCGCAAAAGTAGGTGGCGCCGAGCGCGCCGGCATACTCATAGAGCCTCGAGCTGTCGAGGGCAGACCAGCGGCCATCTTCTCCCTGGACAAGATTGGCGAGGAGGAGGTGGCTGTGGAGATGAGGGTCGTTGGATCGGCTGGTCCAGTGCTCGAAGCAGCAAGAGATAGATCCCTCGGTCTTCACGAGATGCCTCATGTGCCCCTTCTGGCGCCGCGCCCTCAACACCTCTGCCTCCAAGAACTCCACCACCGCCTCGACTGCCCGCCTGTGCGCCCGCTCTAGGAGACAGCCCACGGACTCTTCGCCGAGTCCCCAGGCCACCGAGACTGCCTTTGGCGCGCCAAAGGCCATGTCGAAACCAGCCACCTGGACAGCGGAAGGGCGAGGCCAAAGGCCCTGGCCGGAGAAGGGGTGGCTACCAGCGAGCACCGCCCTCAAGCAAGACGCCTCGACCCCTCCAAAAAGCCCGAGGTTCGCGGCACCCCTTCCGATCCATACCCCAGGGGCCAGGCCCGACGTTGAGACGTCTGACACGTAGTACGCGACGTTGGGCCGCCGCAAGGAAGCGATGTGCAACGCCCCTCCTTGCCTGGCCGCCACGGACCCGAGGGGGCCATAGTGCTATCTGGCCGGTCACGCCTAGAGGGGCCGCATTACCAAGAGTAGTTTTAAGTTATTCTTATGTCAATCCATGTACTTTTGTAGGAGCCTGTTCGCAGCCTTCCTACCCACGTCGGCAAGCTCGGGCGGATCTATCACGAAGGCATTCGGCCCCAGGCGCAAAAGGAGAGGCTCTAGCCATCTTTCGGCCGCGACGTGGAGCTTGAAGCGAACCCGTTCGTCGCCCAGCTCGACCCAGTCTTCGACGGGATATGAGTCCCTCACCCACTGGGCTGAGCTTGGAGCTTCGAGGATTACGCTTAGCGCATCCTCCCCTGGAACCGGCTCGGTCAGCTTCTGGCCAAAGTACCTTAGCCGCAGCTCTTCGGGAGACTTCCGGCCAGTTCTTCGGAGTTCGAAGATGCGATCCAGGCGGAACTGCCTGAGCCCACCTGCCTGGTGACACCAGGCAGCGAGATACCATTGACCGCTCCAGAAATAGAGCTTGATTGGGTCCACCACCCTCCAAGAAGTGGCATCGCGGGCAGCAGAGTAGTACTCGATCTCGAGCTCGTCGCCCGACTCTACGGCCTCTTTAACCTCCTTTTTAATCTCCCTCCGCCACCCAGATTCAGGCTGCTCCACGACCACTCGATGCTCGCCCAAGCTGGCCTCCAGCTTCTCCAGAGCCGAGGCCAAGGCGCCCTCTGGATCCGCGCCCGGGACCCCCAAAAGCAGCCTGGCCGCGGCGGCCAGAGCCAAGCCTTCTTCGTGCCTGAGACGACTGTGCCTATATAGCTGTGGCCCCGGCCGGGCGTGGATGCGGCCGTCTGAGACTATGAGCTCGAGCAACTGATCTGGAGTGTAGGGAGGAAGTCCACAGCATGCCGCCCTCTCAAGGAGCTCTACTAGGCGCCGTTCCTCCAGGCCGAACCTTTGCGCGGCTTCTGATATTGAGACCTGGCCTCGCTCAGCTAGCCAAGGGATCATTGCCAATAGCAGCTTCAGCTCAGAGGAGACCGCCCCTTGACCCCTTCGGCCGCCATGAGCAGAGCTGGCACCGCGGGCCTGGCCCACTCCGCCTCCAGGCTCGGGGGCCTCCCGGGATCGCCGGGGCGCTTCAGCGATCGCCTGAAGGCGGGCCACCAGTTCCGCTCTGAGCTCGGGAGGACCCAACAATTCGGCGTGATCCGTTAGACTAAAAAGCCAGTTGAAGAGGGCTTCTGGGTAGCTAACCTCCAGCTCGAGGCGGGCGGCCTGCCTTTGTTCGTCAAATGTAAAGACGTCCTCTCCCAGGTACTGCTCGGCCTGGCGAAGTCCGACAGCATCCAGTTCGATCTCCGCCCGAAGCGGCTCCTGCTCGGCGAACTCCCAGGGAGGAGGAAGCACCACCGTCTCAGGGAGCGGCGGTTGCTCAAACGAATTCGCCTCGCCAACCGAGATGATCCGTTCCACTCGATCCAAGCGGAACAGGCGCTGCTCCCCGCGGTGGCGGTCCAGGCCAACCAGGTACCAATGACCCCCTCTGGCGAGCAGGTAATGGGGCTCGACCTCCCTCGTCTCCCCCCCTCGGTAGACAAAGGTCACCGGGGCCGCTCGACGCGCAGCCTCCTCGAAGCTCGCAAGCAACGGCGGGGTGCTCTGGCGCCCCAGAGAAGCCATCGGCTCGGCGTCCGCAAATCCGCCCAGCTTGAGCACGGCATCGGAGGCCGAGACCCCCTCCAGGCGCACCGCAGCTGCCGCAAGGTTCAAAGCCAACCTCTCTTCTCGGCTGAGCTCTAGGTCCTTTAGGTAGTACTCGTCGGCAGGGATGCGGTAGCCATATTGAGAAGGGCCGTCGATCCGCTCCACGCGGACCGGAATTCCCTGTGACCTGAGGATGTCCAGGTCCCTCTCGAAGGCCTTGGCGTAGGCCGACCTACCAGGAGGATATCCATGAACGGTGGTCACGATGCTTTCCATGCTGAGAGGCTCCTTTGAGTCGAGCAGAAGCATCACCAGGTTGGTGAGTCGCTCGACTCGATCGAGCCTCCTGGTACTGGCGCTCGTCACACCAGCACCATAGCCTGGGGGTTGATACAAAAGAAGGGGCAATTGGCGTAGTCTTCCCAGGTGACCAAAGCTCGGGTGTCTGACACTAGGCGGCTGGCTCGCTCGCTCCAAATGCTGCTCGATCCAAGGACCGCTTTAGGTGTGGAACTCTGGGATGGAACTCGCCAGGGCAGCGCAGTCCCAAAGCTGCTGATCGCCGTCAGGGATCCCATTGCCCTTCGCCATCTGATATGGGGTCCTGGCGAGTTGGGCTTCGGACGGGCCTACGTGAGCGGGCTGCTAGACCTCGAAGGAGACCTCGAGCTCCTAGCCAAAGAGCGCGAAGAACTAGCCGCGCGGCTACGCAGAGGAGAGCGTTCTGCTGTGCTCGGGCTAGCTGGAGTCCTCTGGTGGGCTGCCCGCACTGCAGGGGTATGGCCACCCCCTAAGCTGCCACCCGAGGAGGTAAAGCTCCGGGGCCGACGCCATTCGAAGCGCCGCGACGCGAAGGCCATCTCCCACCACTACGACGCGCCGGAGGACTTCTACCGGCTGTTTCTCGGCGCCACTATGACCTACTCCTGCGCCTACTTCGCCCGAAGCGATTTCGACCTGGACCGGGCTCAGGAGGCCAAGATGGACTTGGTCTGCTGCAAGCTGGGACTCAAGCCTGGGATGCGTTTCTTGGACATCGGTTGTGGGTGGGGCAGCCTGGTTTTGCACGCGGCCAAGCACTACGGCGTCCAGGCCACTGGAGTGACTCTCTCCGAGGTCCAAGCAAAATCTGCCCGTCGGCTCATAAAGGAGGAGGGCCTTGAGACCAAGGTGGAAATAAGGCATTGCGACTACCGAGACGTGTCGGACGGACCGTATGATGCCATCGCCTCGGTTGGGATGTTCGAACACGTAGGAGCAGCCAAACTCGCTACCTACTTCTCCAAGGTGGCCTCCCTCCTGGCCACTGGCGGGCGCTTCTTGAATCACGCGATCTCCCGGCCAGCAGGTATTCCTCCGTCGCTGCCCTCTCGTTCCTTTGTGAATCGATATGTCTTTCCCGACGGCGAGCTCCACGAGGTTGGCGCCGTCGTAAGCGCCATACAAGCCGTCGGCCTTGAGGTAAGAGACGTAGAGTCACTCCGAGAGCATTACGTGGAGACCCTAAACGCCTGGCGACGCAATCTTGAGCAGCACTGGGACCGAGCCGTGGCCTTAGTAGGAGAGGCCCGCGCCCGCATCTGGCGCCTCTATATGGCGGGTGCCGCGGAGCGGTTCCGCCGCTATGCCATTAGCGTGCACCAAACGCTAGCCGTCAAGACCTCCTCAGAGGGGGTCTCGGGAATGGAGCGCAGCCGCCTTGAGGTGGTGGCCGCCCTCCAAGAGAGGCTGTCGGCCGCTTGGACTCGATGACCAGAGAGCCCCACCGCCGGCCAACGGTTCCACTCCTCCGAGCCGAGCACACCTCCCTTGGAGGCCGGGAAGTGGTTCTCGCTCGCTTCGAGGCCGCTCACCCAACCGGCACCATGCGTTCGGAGGATTCCGAGCGCCTAGCCAAGGCGGCCGAACGCGCCCGACTGGCAAGGGTGCCCTTGGTGATGGTGGTATCCACCATCGGGGCAGCCGTGGAGGAGGGCTTTGCTGCCCAAGTGGCCTGGGCCCGGGCAGCTAGAGAGCTGGCCGCCTGCTCTGGAACTGTTCCCGTCATCGCCTGTATGGCAGGACCCGTCCTGGCAGGACCTTCAATGCTTGTCGGCCTGGCGGACTTAGTGGTGGTAACCCAGGGGAGCTTTGCCTACCTCTCTGGACCAAACGTCGTGGCCAGCTTCACGGGTCGTTCCGTCACCCCTGCCGAACTCGGTGGCCCCGAAGTCCACCTGAGCTCAAGCGGGCTCGCTGCAGTGGATGCCGAGAGCGTTGCGGATGCCTTGGAACTGATCTCCCAGCTGTTGTCCTATCTGCCTTCCGATACGGACTCCTTGCCGCCGATGGCCGAGCTAGACGACCCCCCAGACCGGGCCACCAACGACCTCCGAAGGATCCTTGAGCTCTCCGCATCTAGCTCCTACGACGTGCGTGATGTGATCCGAGAAGTAGTCGACCACGGAGAGCTGCTCGAGCTTTACGAACACTGGGCACCCCAGGTAGTAGTGGGTCTTGCCCGCCTTGCCGGGCGTCCCGTCGGGGTCGTGGCCAACCAACCCCAGAGGCTTGCTGGAACCCTGGACATCCAGGCATCGCAGAAGGCTGCCCGTTTCGTCTCCTTCTGCGATGCATTCAACCTTGGGATCGTCACCATGGTGGACACCCCAGGCTTCCTTCCCGGCAAGGACCTGGAATGGAGGGGAATGATCCGCCATGGGGCAGAGTTGGCATTCTCATACGCCCAGGCCACCGTGCCGCGGGTGAGCCTTGTGTTGAGAAAGGCGTATGGAGGAGCCTACATAGTGATGGACTCCAAGGGAATTGGGGGGGACATATGCCTAGCGTGGCCGAGCGCCGAGATTGCCGTAATGGGGGCAGCCGGGGCAGTCCAGATTCTCTTCCGCAGAGCTAGCGAGGAGGAGAGGCGCCAAGCGGAGGAGGACTATCGCCAGGAATTCCTCACCCCTTGGGTGGCTGCAGAGCGGGGCCTCGTTGACGCAGTGATTGACCCTGCCGAGACCCGGTACGCCTTGTATCGGTCCATGGAACTCCTCTGGTCAAAGCGGGAGGAGCTCCCCTGGCGGGCTCATTCAAACAGCCCGCTTTGAGCCCAGAGTCTGCGTCTAGATCTTCGGCTCCGCCTGCTTGGCAAAAAAGAGAGCACCCTCGAGATTTCGAGCTTGGGCATCGCGTTCTTCAAGGTAAGCCAAATCCCCGCCTCGGAGCGGCTGAGAAAGCAGCCATCTGGGCGGCGCCAGCTCCAGGTTGAATCGGGCCATCGCGGCCACCACCAAGGCCGAGCCGATGATGTGGGCCTCCACCAGCCCAACGGGAAGCCCTGCAAACCACTGGGCATAGCCAAGAGCACCCTGGAGGGCCACCAAGCCCACCAAGGCTGCATACGCGACCCAGATTCTCCTCGGAGCACCCGCTTGAAGTAGGAGGAAACCGGTCGCTACCACCAGGCCGAAAAGAAAGACCCCTAGCACCGCGTGGAACTCAACTGCTCCGGCGAAACGAAGGGGAAAGCGTTTGGTCCCAGGAGACCCGGCATAGGGACCCGATCCGGTCGCCACGGTGCCAGCAGCCGCGACCAGACCGAGCGAGACCCCCGTCAGCCGGCCCAGCCACACAAGGCTCATGGGTGGCTCCCACAGTCGGGGGGCATGCCAGGCCACCCAGACCAACGCCACAGCGTTCACCACAAGCACCAAGGCAAGGATCAAATGAATGGCAACCAACCACGGCGCCAGCTTGGCAAGGACCGTGATCCCGCCAACCACCGCCTCGCCCAGATATATCCCGAGTAGGGATGCGGAGAGCAGGATCTCCCGCCGTTCCCTCCGGATGATCGCCAACACGAGCACAGCCGCCGCCCCGATTCCCACTGCGGCGATGAGGCAGCGGTTCGTGAACTCCACCAAGGAGTGATAGCCGCCTGGGGCCACCAAGTCCGAAGACGTGCACTTGGGCCAGGTGGGACACCCAAGTCCAGACTCGGACAGCCTCACCCAGCCACCAGTGCCGACCAGCCCCACCACCGCAAGTCCCAAGCCCACCGACCCCCAGCGACACCAGGTGGCCAACCGGCGGGCTAGAGGGGGATTCCTCACCGCCCTCGGGGATCTCTCGTGTCCTGATTAGCCCTTCGCCACCGAAGCCAGGCTTCCATGAAGGGCTCGACTTCGCCACCCAGAACGGCTTCCACATTCGAGGTCTCGTACTGGCTTCGGTGGTCCTTCACCAGCTGGTAGGGGGCGAGCACATAGGAGCGGATCTGATTGCCCCAGCTCACCTCAGTCTGAGGACCCGTGATCGCCTGGAGTTCGGCGCGCCGCTGCTCCCGCTGGCGCTCGGCCAACTTGGCCGCAAGGATTTGGAGGGCCTTGGCCTTGTTCTGATGTTGGGACCGCTCGTTTTGGACTGACACAACTATCCCCGTGGGTAAATGGGTTATTCGCACCGCCGAGTCGGTGACATTCACATGTTGGCCGCCGGCCCCGGAGGATCTATATGTGTCGATGCGAAGGTCCTTTTCGTCAATCTCTACCTCGTCAGAGAGGTCCTCTAAGAAGGGAGTCACCTCCACCGAGGCAAAGCTGGTCTGGCGTCGACGGTTGGCATCGAAGGGAGATAGGCGCACCAGCCTATGGACGCCCCGTTCCGACGCCAGCAAGCCAAACGCGAAACGCCCTCTCACGATAAAGGTGGCAGATAGGATGCCCGCCTCTTGGCCTGGGGTCACTTCGTCCACTTCCACCTCAAAGCCGCGCTCCTCCGCCCAGCGCAAATACATGCGCAAGAGCATCTCCGCCCAGTCCTGGGCGTCTGTGCCACCGGCGCCTGCGTGAACCTCGGCCACTGCGTCCCGCTCGTCGTGCTCGCCCACGAAAAGGGACCGGAGCTCCAGCTCTTCCAGCTTGTGCCCGAGATCCAACACCCCCTTCTCCAACTCCACCTGCAAAGACTCGTCATCTTCCTCGGCAGCTAGCTCCGCTAAGGCCTCTAGGTCCTCCAGCTGAGAACCGAGTCCCTCCAGCTCGGCTATGTCGGAGTTGACCCGTCCGTATTCAGCCGTCACTGCCCGCGCCCGAGATGGGTCGGACCAGAGGTTCGGGTCGGCTACAGCTTGCTCCAGCTCCTTGCGGCGCTCCCTCAACCGCTCCAGGCCCAGATACCCCTCGGCCTCCTTGAGCCTGTGCCGCAGGTCTCCAAGCTGCTCGGAGACGTCGCCCACTTCTAACTAGCCTTCCCTCCGACCATGACAGAGCTTGTACTTCTTGCCGCTCCCACACCAGCAAGGCTCGTTGCGACCGAGTTTGCGCGCCTGGTTGGGCTCGGCTTGCGCGAGAGGCCTGCCCGGTACACCTGCGGGGCGAGCGCGCTCAGACTGCCAGCGCCCCTCCCGGCCGATAGATTCTCCAGTCGGCTTGGCAGGGACCACCTCCGGCGCGAGCCCCCCGGCCACTGGCATCGGGGCAGCCAGAAGGCCAGCTGCGGACCCTGGTGAACTCGGCTCCGTCGCTCCTCTAAGCGCCGCAGAGGGTCCGACAGGGGCAATGCTTGGGCCCTCCAGACCGGCAATTGGGTCTTCCGCTGCCAGATAGGTGGCCCGGGAGAGGTCGATTTCGGGCTGGGGCTGCACCATGACCTCGGCGTGCAGCACGTAGCGCAAATAGTCGTCGTCGATGGCGTCCATCAGGGCTGCGAACATCTCGTATCCCTCCTTCTGCCATGCGACCAAGGGGTCCTGCTGTCCCATGGCCCTGAGGTTTATCCCCTCCCTCAGGTAGTCCATTTCGGCGAGGTGCTCACGCCAACGCTGATCGATTATCTGGAGCATTATCTCCCGCTCTAGAGCCCGCGCCATTGGCGGACCTGGCGGGATGTCCCCTGAGCCAGGGAAAGAGGCCTCTCTGGCCTCGTAGTATGCGATCGCCTCCTGTTTCAGGGTCTCTTCGATCTGCTCTGGCGAGACAGCCTGAGCCAAGTCTTCTGGGCTAAATGCAGTCGGATAGTACTGCTGGACTTCCGCTACGAGCGACTCGAGGTCCCACTGCTCTGGGTAGGGGGAGGGGCAAGCAGCCGCCACCAGGTTCGAAACCATGTTCTCGATGAGCTCTATAGTGTGGCTCCGCAGGTCCTCGCCGTCGATGATGGCGAGCCGACGGGCGTATATGACCTTGCGCTGGCGGTCCAGGACCTCGTCGTACTTGAGAACCTCCTTGCGGATCTCGCTGTTTCGGGCCTCCACCGTGCTCTGGGCCCTCTCTATGGCCCGGCTCACCATCTTCGCCTCGATTGGCACGTCCTCGGGAAGGGCCTTTTGCATGACCCAGTTCATCGCCCCGGTGGCAAACAGCCGCATCAGCTCGTCCTCGAGGGACAGATAGAAGCGGCTCTCCCCAGGGTCGCCCTGACGACCGGCGCGTCCTCTCAGCTGATTGTCTATCCGGCGGCTCTCGTGACGCTCGGTTCCCAATACATAGAGGCCACCGAGCTTGCGAACCTCTTCCCCCTCGGCGGCGCACTGCATTGCGAACTTCTCCCTCAGCTCCTGGAAGGCTGCCTGACCCTCCTCAGTGGAGAGATCTATGCCCTGAGCCGCAGCCTCTGTAGCCGCAAGCCCGTCTGGGTTGCCGCCGAGAATGATGTCGACACCACGGCCAGCCATGTTGGTGGCAACGGTCACCGCGTGCAGCCTCCCGGCCTGCGCCACGATGGCAGCCTCCCTGGCGTGGTGCTTGGCGTTCAGGACGCTATGCGGAATGCCTCTTTTGGATAGCAGCTGGGACAACTGTTCTGATTTGGCAACGGACGCCGTGCCTACGAGCACTGGCTGGCCTCGCTCGTATCGTTCTGCTATGTCCTCCACGATCGCGTTGAACTTTGCCCGCTCGGTCTTGTATATGACGTCGGGGTGGTCGATTCGGATCATGGGCAGGTTTGTCGGGATGGGCACGACGGCAAGCCCGTATGTGGACGCGAACTCGGACGCCTCGGTCTCGGCAGTGCCGGTCATACCCGCCAACTTCTCGTAGAGGCGGAAGTAGTTCTGGAGGGTGACAGTAGCCCAGGTATGGTTCTCCTCTTTGATCGCGACCCGCTCCTTGGCCTCGATCGCCTGGTGAAGACCCTCCGACCATCGACGCCCTTCCAGGATTCTCCCCGTAAATTCGTCGACGATCTTTACCTCGCCGTTCTCGACGATGTAGTCCTTGTCCCTGTGGAAGAGTTCCTTGGCCCTGAGCGCCTGGTTCAGATGGTGAACGTAGTTGACCGAGACCAAGTCGTAGAGGTTCTCGACGCCCAGCGCAGCCTCTACCTTGGAAATGCCCTCCTCGGTCGGGATGACAATCTTTTTTTCTTCGTCGACTTCGTAGTCGATGTCACGCTTCAACGTCCGCACGATGCTCGCGAACTGGTACCAAAGCCTGGCGCTTTCCGTCGAGGGACCTGCGATGATGAGAGGAGTTCTGGCTTCGTCGATCAGAATCGAGTCCACCTCGTCGACGATTGCGTAGACGTGTCCTCGCTGGACCATCCCGTCCCGGCTGCGAGCCATGTTGTCCCGGAGGTAGTCGAAGCCAAACTCGGTGTTGGTCCCGTAGGTGATATCGGCTTCGTAGGCCTCACGACGCTTGGCAGGGTCGTCGATGCTAGGGAGAATCAAACCGACAGAAAGACCCAAGAAGCGGTGAATCGCTCCCATCCATGCGGCATCGCGCTGGGCGAGGTAGTCGTTCACAGTCACTATGTGGACACCCCGCCCAGTTAGTCCGTTGAGGTAAGCAGGAAGGGTGGAGACCAGGGTCTTGCCCTCGCCAGTCTTCATCTCGGCGATCCAGCCGAAGTGAAGGGCCATGCCTCCCATCAGCTGGACGTCGAAGTGCCTCTGGCCGATCACCCTGACCGCAGCCTCTCTCACCACGGCGAACGCCTCGACCAGCAAGTCCTCGAGGCTCTCGCCCCTCTCCAAGCGCTGCTTGAACTCCACGGTCTTGTGAGCGAGCGCCTCGTCGTCGAGCGCCGAGATCTCCGGTTCGAGCGCGTTGATGTGAGGCACCAGCTCCGCGAGGCGCCTTAGCTTCTTGCCTTCCCCGGCACGAAGGAGTCGGTCAAATATCGACACTCTTGGTCATCCTACGACTGGTGGGACTCCTTCGGATCTCAGGGCCAAGCCAAGCTCCCCTCAGCCCAACAACGTGCAACGGAAACCCTAGGCTCCGAGCCAGCACCTCGCTGGTCTTGGCTCCCATAACGGGAGATAACTGCTCGCCTACCAGCCTCGGTAGCTGCTCCGCCCCCGGCTCGACAGGCCAACGCCCAGAGCAAGCACCCAAAGGACCACTGCAGCTATAGCTGCAGCTAGCCCTCTCTTGGTCCGGTGACCGTTCGAGTGAGGGATGTGGCCGAGGAAAGATGGCAGAGAATGAGCTGGCACTGCGTAATAGACGGCCGCCGCTGCAGCCGCCAGTATCCCGAGGATCACTAAGACCCCGACCACCAAGGCGCGCATGGCCAAACAATATCGCGCTCAGGTCCCCTGCGCCCAAGACTCGAGGTACCTGCGCTGCTCCGCGCTCAACGAGTCGATCTCCACCCCCATGGCTCGCAGCTTGAGTGCTGCCACCTCCGAGTCGATCTCCTCCGGCACCACATGCACTCCCGGCTCCATAGACGCCTTGCCAGAGGCAAGCCACTCCACCACAAGCGCCTGGTTGCAAAAGCTCATGTCCATCACCGCGGCGGGGTGACCCTCAGCTGCGGCCAGATTGACAAGTCTGCCCTCGGTGAGCAGCCAGAGCCGACGGGGCCCGCCGTCGCCCTGAATGACAAGCTCTTCCACGCCCGGACGCACCTCCAGACCCCGCTCTACTCCAGCAAGGCGCCGAAGCCCGGCCACATCGATCTCGATGTCGAAATGGCCAGCGTTGGCGAGCACCGCGCCGTCCTTCATCACCTTGAAATGTTCGACACCTAGGACGTGGCGATTGCCGGTGACCGTTATGAAGACATCCCCCTCCTCGGCAGCCCGCAGGGAATGCTCCACTCTGAAGCCGTCCATTACCGCCTCCAGAGCGGCGATCGGGTCCACCTCGCAGACAATCACTTGTGCACCGAGTCCCCTCGCCCGAGCCGCCACCCCCTTTCCGCAGTTGCCATAACCGAAGTCCACTGCGCAACTGCCGGCTAAGAGGAGGTTGGT
>OGCG01000868.1_pt1 | contig 16700 bp, 15 predicted proteins | sample 1570061 | NCBI WGS metagenome assembly OGCG01 (sample SAMN06268698, study PRJEB24515) | hot springs metagenome | isolation source: Joseph's Coat, Yellowstone National Park, Washington, USA | place: USA:Joseph's Coat, Yellowstone National Park, Washington, USA
AGCTGATAGATTTAATTGATCAGGACTGGATGAAGTATTATCTGAAGATCCATAGCGTGAGTTAGCGTTTGAATTGGTTCCCGATAAAATATTTGACAGTGTTTGAGGACTTATAGCAGATTGAACGTATGCATTCGCAATGGATGCGGTTGTTAAATTAGCATTTGCAGGGCCACCATGAAGATTTAGAGCTGTCTGAAACAGTTGCAATGCATCTGCCAATGTATTTCCACTTGAGGTATACACTTGACTTGTCGCTGTCTGAAATGCTTGTGATGATGTTTGACCACTATTCACTGCTGAATTATATATGCTTTGGAGTTTACTTATCTGTGTTGGATTTAAACACAGATCACTGCCACTGACTATTGACCCATCTTTGGTGAGTATGTTTCCTGGGCATAAACCGGCCACATCCTTCACCTCCTAATTAGACAAGCCAAGCAACGTTGCATTAGTTATGCTTTTTATATTTGGAATTTTTGCCAATAATTCTATCATGGTTCCCTGATCAGTTGGAATTGACAAAGTTGCAAGTGTGTTTGGTGTGGTGGAGGTTGAATTTTGAGCCATACTGACTGCCACCGGTGCAAGCACATACAGATTCAAAGAATAGTTTTCCTTTACATCCCACATAGTAAAGATAAAACAGCACGTGGTGTGATTGCTAATAATGCTAACCTTTCTTTACATCCCACATAGTAAAGATAAAACCAAAAGACGTTCTTTCGTTGTTTTCACCTGCTAACTTTACATCCCACATAGTAAAGATAAAACCCTATATTTATTAATACAGAAAATCACTTATATTTCAAGCAAGAAACTTTCTTAATAATTTCAGATTTTTAGTGTTTTTTGTTACAAACCGATGGTAGGTTTTTATATCAAAAGAAAAAGTGATAAATTTTTATTATTTTTCAACATTATTTTAGAATATTTCTTTTTTAGGGTTCACTGCAACTTAAGTTGCAAACAATTTAATCTTTTGCAATCTAAATTGGATGCTGATAAGTGTTTTAAAGAATAAAATTGTCATAATTTTTTTCTTTTCCTATAATTGCTTTTTCTATGTTTTTAGGGATCTGAACTTTATAAACATAAATAGAATCTACTTCTTTATCTATAATTTTACTTATCACAGTAAGACACTTTTCAAGTTTCCCTTCTGTAAGTTCGCCTTCAAATACTGAGTTTTGTACCCATGTCATATAAGATTTGAGTTTCTTTCTAACTTTATTGATTCTCTTTTCTTCGACATCGTAAGTTATTATGACAAATATATCTACCACCACGCTTTCAATGGCTTATAAATATCGTCGCCAAGAAAATGTTTTATCAGTTTATAACATTCAAGCCTTATTAAATGTCTATAAGATACATTTCTACCAAGTTTTCTATGTCTCACAGTTGTGCTCAATTTTTTATCGTATTCGTTTATAAATCTCATTTTACCTTCTTTGTTTAAAAAACAAATATCCTTATCTGTTTCAAAATCATTCAATGTTATCATTTTTTCGTTTACGACCTTGAAAATTATAGGATCAATAATAAGTGGTTTGAATATTTCTGCTATGTCTAAACTCAAAGAAAATCTTTTTGCTGAAGGCTCGTGGAGAAAACTTAAAGTTGGATCAATTTGAGTTTTATATATTTCGCTAAGTATGGTTGTATACATAAGACTATTTCCAAAAGAGATCAACGCATTTACAGGATCTGTAGGGGGATGCTTTTCTCTTTTGATCATTTGAAAATTATTAGATAAAATAGAATTAAAAGCGGAATAATATATTTCTCGTATATTACCCTCAATTCCCATTAGATTTTCTATGTCTTTAACATTGTCAAGAAGGCTTTCTTCTTGTTCAATCTTTTTTAGTTGTTCTGTTAAGCCGTAATTTCTTAAATTTCTTTTCATATGAAACACAGCACTGACTATGAATGAATAAGCTATATAAAGCCGTTTTTCAGGATCTATGTAATTTTTTACTTGTTGAACAAGAAGATATCCAGAAATATTACTTTTCCGTGGGCAAAAGCTGCCTGTATAATAACCATAATAATTGTACGTATTCAAAGTTATGCCATATTCTGAAAGTAAAGTCAAAAGTTTAGTGTTAAAGTCAATTTCACCGAATAAATGTATAGTTTCAATATTTTCTACTGGTAAAGACTTTGTTTCTCCCTTTGAATTTTCAAAACTAATTGTGTTTTCGCTTCTTTTTAATCTTCCACTACTGAAGATATAATAATCTCTGTTCAATTTTCATCTTCTCCTGAAAAACATAATTCATAGTAAGCACATTTTTTACAATATGGCAAATCTTGTACATTTGGTGGCTTATCCATACTAATTATTTTCTTTATCTCGATAAGGGCTTGTTCTATTTGTTTTGATAAACTATCAGTAAGGGTCAAATATTCTTTCTTTTTTTCTTTAACGTAGAATAAGATACCATCTTTCTCTATTCCTAATTGTTTAAGATAGTAAAGATAATACAAAATTTGCATTTTGTCTGCTTCTATCATTTTACTCGATATTTTTACTTCCCCAATGAAATCATCTTCAAGTATATCTATTTTAAGGATATCATCTATTAAAATCTCTTTATCTTCAAATTTTTGATATGAATTTTCGTGGATTATACTCCCTTGCAAAACGCGATCACTTTCCTTTTCCATTGTTATTCCTCTTGAGAAAAACCATAGTTTTCTTTTGCATATAAAAAAATAGTTCATTTTAATTCCTTGTACTTTAAAGTTTTGAAGGTCAAAATCCATTAAAATCATCCAATCATATTTGATAATTCTTCTTCAATTTGAACTCCCAAATCTTTATCATATTTACAATTTAAAATATATATACCAAATTCTCTAAATATTTTAGATTTTTCAAGTATTTCATCAGAAGGGGTAGATTTTTTTACTTTGTAGTATGGAAGATCGACGCTTAAAGATGATATATCACTTTCTGTGATTCTTTTTTCCACATCTGTTAATTTATTGTATTCTTCGAAGAATTTAGAATTTTGATCATAAATTTCTCTCGGGATAATCTTTACACTTTTTATATCTCTTAGCATAGATTGTGCTGTTTTGCTATCCATTTCATATTCTGAAGTATGATCGAGTATTTCTAATGACTTTTTGAACTCTTCATAATACTTTGTATTTTGTATACTTGAAAATGAATAAAGTGAACTGACAAGATCCATTTTTGTTATTTCATCTATTATTCCATTAAAATCTTTAATCTTATCTAATCCAATGCTAAATATATCTTTATCGTAAATTGTTCCTATTCCACTTGCTTGTGAATAAACAAAGATATTTGGATTATTTTCTTTATATTCTCTTCTTCTATAACATCTACCCATTCTTTGAAAAAGGCTATCTAATGTAGACAATTCAGTAAATAAAATATCAAAATCTATGTCGAGAGAAGCCTCAACTATTTGTGTTGTTACCCAAATACCCGGTTTATTTGATCCGGAACTAAGATATATTTGACTTTCTTTTGTTAGTCTATCTTTTTGTATGAACATAGAATGAAGCAAATTGACATTTTCTGTTCTACTACGGATTTGTTTGTAAATTTCAATTGCCTTTTTTATTGTGTTGACTATAACAAGAACTTTATGATCCTTTCCATATTCAACGATATTATCAACATCATCAGAAATGTCAGCATCTTTGACAATCATAAAATGTCTGTTTTGCACGCCAGATGAATCTTTGTCCATCGGAAATTTTTCTAATTTGTATTTTATTCCTTTTTGATCCAAATAATCTTTGTATATCTGAGGAAGCGTGGCTGTCATTATCATGAATTTGCCACCGTTTTTATACAAAATTTCTATTCCCTTGAGGATCACAGCTGCTATATTAGGTGAATAAGCTTGAATTTCGTCAAGAACTACCTTTGAGTATAAAAGCGTTGAAAGCACCTTTTCGTAGCCTAAAGGCTTAAAAGGAAACGTGAATATCTGATCAACCGTGGTTAAATTTAATTTCATTGCAAATTGTCGCGATTGTTGTACTATTCTCAATGAATAGCTATATTCGTAATTTATCTCCTCACTTATTAAATATTCGAGGTTTGTTGAATGTAAAAGTCCTGTACTTTTGATTTCTATCTCATTTGCGAGCCTTGAAAACATTTTATTCAAAGTTACACGTAAAGGAAGTACAATAAAACCTTTTTCTTCCCCTATCCACATTAAAGCCGCTTCTGTTTTGCCCATCCCAGTTGATGCAATTAAGATAAGATTTTCATTTTTGTTTTTTGCAGCAAAAGATTGTAATTCTCTTGGTTTTGAATTAAGTTTATCATTTATAAAACGCATGGCTTTTTCTTCAATGTTTTCGCTTGCATCCATCTCAATATCGACATGGGCAGAAGCAGAATGGTCGATTCTATGAAGTAGTCCTTTTAATAAAAGATATATTAAATAGTTTTTGTCATTCATTCCTATACGTTTTTCTATGTCTATTGTAAATTTTTTGTCCAGTTTATTTATATTTGTTCCCATTTCTTTGTTTAACTCTTCAAGATTATTGCTTAGATCTTTATCAATTGCAGATTTAATTTCCTCTTTCAATTCTTTTGATAATATTTTTTTGTTCTCGTGATGAAAGGTTATAGCCTGAATAATTATTGGATAAAGTTCCTCGCTTATCATTTCCTTTTCAATATAAGATTTATCGATAAACGCTGGTGAAAGAAAATTGTGTGGTATATTTACTCTAAAATTGTCTTCTTTTTGTTTTTGATCAGGATTTATAGACTTGATTATTTTGTTTTGAAATGGTGTAAATAATTTGCCAAAATCGTGATAATAACACGTTATTTTCAAAGCTTTCCAAAAACTTTCTTTGTATTCTTCTGATAAAAGGCTATTTATTTGTTTTTTGTATGTATTTTTCAATAATTCAAAATTTTTCATAACCTTTTCGGTATGTTCTTTAAGACTTTCAGGTGGATTTGACTTTGCATAGATCATATAAAGCCTCCTCTAAAAATCATCTACTTCAGCAAAACACACAAGGTTATTATCTTCATCTCTTGTTATCTTTCCTCCTATTTCAAGACCTTCTTCAGCGTAAAATACGTCAACACTTTTCCAGGATCTCAAATTATTTTTTATTTCATATTTGAAATTCAATTTATAATTTATCCCGCTCAAATTTTTTAAATTAGTTTGTGATGGAATATAAATTGGCATTTTTACAATCCAATTATCATCACTCTTATCTGTGTCAAATTCTACAACATCAACCATCTTAGTTTCGTCTATTCTTACAAGATCTTCTTTTCTTCCAAGGCTTGGATATTCGCTTGGATTTGTAAATACATCTTTTAGTCTCTCAAGAATATCTTCTGATCCATTTATGTGTATGATCAAGTTAACGTTATAAAGCAAATGTATGATTGTTGGCCTTATAGTCCATCCTTTCCTTCCCCCTTTATAGAAAAACATATCTTGAAGGTTTGAGATCAGACTTTCATATTTACCTTGGATTGATATTGACAAAGGGATGTACTCATTTGCTTTTAAAAGTTCATGAATCATTCCTTTTACTGTTGAATAAGGTGGTAAAGGATAAGTCTGTGCGACCTTCAGGGCAAATGGATGTTTGTAACAGGCCGTTTCTTGAAAAAGTTTCAACCTTAAAACTTTCATTTTTTTACTCCATAATAGTTTTCTACAAGTTCTTTTAACTTTGCAAAAAAGCCTTCGATGCTGTAGTAATATCTTTCTTTATCTACCAGCGGTTCTTTTAACTCAAAACAATCTTTTATCATACCTATGTAGGTTAGATCTTTTACTTTTTGGCCTTTTACTTCCATTTCAAGCGCTGATTTCAAAGGAGGAATATTTAAAAAATATTTGCCATTTTCATAATGAATACCTATTCTACCTAAAAAAAACGGATTGGAAACTTGATAAATGCCACCGATAGCAAATAAAGGAGAAAGATTTTCCTGTCTTCCTCTTATATTCCTGTTTAATATCTTTATTATGTCTAAAAATTGAGATACTCTCTCGCACTTTGATTCATTGTCAAGAGATGTTTTTGTATTTTCATCTTCTCCTACCCTCGATAGATCTATCGTAATCGTATAAGTATAAAAACTCATATGTTGCTCAATATTTGCAATATTCGGATCCTTATTTATTCTATCGGCTAAACCTTTGTTACTCAAAAACTCAAGATCATTTTGAAATGGTTCAAGTGATATTGCATGGCTCAATCTAACAACAGCTGATCGTGTAATCGTTTTTCCCTCTTTACTTTCTTCTTCTTCTTTTTCTTCTTCATCCTCATCGTTTCCGTTGCCTTTATTTTTCTTGTTCTTCTTACTTGTTTTCATATAACCAAATAGATCCATTTCTGGGCTATCTTTTATTGTAAGTTTATCTTGAAATTGTACTGTTCCTTTTTCTTTACTAACAACATCAAGTTTCCAATCAAATAGTTCATGGCCGAGTCTTACTATGTCGTATCTAACTGATTGTCTTGAATTGTAAGTATATTGGTAACCATTGCCTCTTGTAAATTTTTTTAGTTCAGAGATATTTCCAGTTCCTTCTCCATAATTTAGACTTTGAGCTTGAACGATCAATGAAATTGTCAACCCATTATTTGTTTGATTCATTTGTATTTACCTCCTCATTTCCTTTATTTTCTGACTCAAAAATAAGTCCCTCTATAAATGCCTGTCCTATAAGAATGAAAGATTCTTTATCTGTGACTTTTAAAAAGTCTGTTGGAATCGGTTTATCTAAGTTCATATACAAACGAATTAAAGTGTCCATGAATATCTTGATGTCACCAATTTTAATGGCATTTAATAACCTGTAAGCAATTGATTTTATTTTGTTTTTTTGTTCATTCTGTACCATTTGATTATGAATTTCTTTGCCATTTTCAAATGCAAACCATATTTGTTTATCTGTTAATTCCACGGCATTCTCATCTCCTTTTTTTAAAGTTTTTAGTAAGCCTTGCGATTTTGTCATAAAAAAAGCATCTTCGGAAACATTGACTTTCTTTTTTATTTCATCGTGCAGTATAGAAAAAATCAAAGGATTAAGGCTTTTATTTTGAAGCATTAAATCAATTGCTTTAAATTGATTATAAGGATCTTTTACTTGCTTAATAGATCTATCTGAATAACCAACAAAGAAATTTGAAAGATATGAAGGTATATTGAAGTATTTAACAATACTTTTTTTACTTTTAAATTCGGCATCGAATTCTACAAACAGAATGTTATTTAGTGACCATCTACTTTCTAATTGTGCTTTGCTTAAAGTATTAATTATTATTTCTTTGTACGGAGCATCTTTATCTGCTTTATTACTTAAATCACAATTAATATCGTAGAGCGTATATAAATTCTCATCTATATTCACAAATATATTTGTGCTTTCTGTCCCAACTTTATAATAGGTTGAGCCAGCTGGGACACAAAACATTATTAAATTGCATAAATCACAAATTGGGTATTTTGCTTCTCCCCAAAACATATTTTTTGCATTGTCTATACTTGCCCCCAACGGCAAGAATCTTGATTCATCAAAATTCTTTTTTCCTGCCTCGTATAAGTCACATAATGAGCATTGTTTATCTGTCTTTTCGGATAAATTGTTTAAAGGGTCTAAATAATCGCTTTTTATGTAAGATTTTATCTTTTCTATAGTTTTAGCTCTTGCACCTATGTTGAGGAAACTCGTTTGTCCGAAGAAACCACTCAGAATTGATTTAAACCAATCTACAAAAAATTGTTCTTTTACTTCTTCTTTTTTCATAATTTGTTTGATATCGTAAATGTCCTTTTTTATTTCAGCAGCTTCTTCATTTGTGATTTGATTAGAATCGTTTTTTATTAAGTTCTTAATCTTTATAATTATATTTGTGACATTATAATCCACAATTTGATATTTATCAAATTTCTTTTTTAAATTTTCAAAAAAATATTTTACCCTTTTAATTTCTTTCTTGTTTATTTTGTTTGAGTCTATAATATGTTCGAATCTTTTCAAAGTTTCGATATATTCACCATCATAAATCGCGTAGTATTTCTTCTTGAAAAATTCAATGTACATTTCCTCAAAATTTGTAAGTGCTTCTTTATCAAATTCTATATGATCTGCAAATACTTCTATTTTGTCATCGGCTCCATAATTGTGAATGATCTTCATAAATCCTATTATACCTATGTTATAAAACCATTCATTTAAGTAAACTTTGTATTTCAATCAAATCACCTCTATCATCCCAAAACCTTGATTCCTTCTAAAACCTATACCTAAATCGTATATGTTTTTAAGATCGCCGGCATCTCCAGTAAGTTTGAAAGAACCTTTATAAGCTTCTACAAACATGAATCTTTTCCCTGTTTGACTTTTAAAATCAGAAATTTCTAATTTTACTATTGTTTTCGACATCTCTATAGGTTGAAAATCAATTCTTTTCTTAAGTTCTTTAGATGACGCATTTATGATCTCTAAATTCAGGATATAATTTAATTCTTTTTGAAATTCATCGGAGTAGGGTGAAATGAATTGTTTGTTTTTATCAACAATTAAGATTGGAGACATTGTTTTGAATAAGATCGTATCTTTTGTTATTTTTCTGTCTGGTAATAACAAGATCTTCTTCAAAGATAATTTGAAAGATTTGTAATCAAAACTGCCTATATTCAATAATCCATTGTATAAATTTATTACAAAGTTAGTATCTGGAGAAGACAAATAAAATCTAATAAAATCATTTATTTCAAATACATCAGAGGATTGTTTATAATTTTTCATGAAGATTGAAAAGCAAAAATTCTTTGTTTTTTTATTATTTTTCTCATTTCCATATTTGTAAATTTCTTCAAAATAAGCAGGATTTGTTTTTTTGAGAGATTCTTTAATCAAACTTGTAAACATCATGTGGTAACTCACAGGTAATAATTTGCAATCAAATTCACATACAAATCTCAAAATGTTACCCCCTTCCTATTTGAATGGAATTAGAATCAATTTAATTTTGAAATTCTTTGCCATTCTTTTGAAACTACACCAATTCAAATTTAAAAGTGAAGTCTTATCCGCTTATGATCTGTGTGATGACCCCCTTAAACGATACATTCAAAAGTGAAATCTTTTGTAAAATATTTTCAGGAGGTGCATCATGAAAGTTTCAAAGTTCTCAATCGAAAAAATCATCCAGATTCTCACTGAGGCTAAAGTAACTTCTGTCTCTGAAGTGTGCAGAAAGTATCAAATCTCTTCTTCCACCTATTACAAATGGGTTCAAAAGTTCTCTGGTTTCTCTACCAACGATGCAAAACGTCTTCTCTTGCTCGAATCTGAAAATGCTGAACTCAAGAAATTGCTCGCTGAAAAAGAATTAGAAATAAATGCTCTCAGAGAATTCGTTAAAAAAAACAACCTTTGAACCAGATCATCTCTTTCCTTGTCTCATTTGGCTTACCTATAACTCGTATTTCAAAAGATTTCAGTCTGTCTCGTTCCACCATTTATCGTATCGTCAAAGGTGAACACAAAAAGTCTGACCCTTTAGAAGAAAAGATCAAAGATATCGCTTTGAAAAATCCTTCCTTCGGTTATAGGCGCATCTTCGCTCTTTTAAAACAAAACGAAATCAACGTCAATCATAAGAAAGTATATCGTATTTATACATCCCTTGACCTTCAAAGACCTACCAATACATCAAAGCACATACATACACATCAGCCTTATTCTCAATTCACGCAACCTTTGTTTCCAGGTCATGTCTGGTCTGCTGATTTCGTCGAACGTATGGTAAGAAGAAGAAAGTTTAGAATCTTCGTCATCATAGATGATTTCTCAAAAAGAATTATATCTTATTACATGGACTTCTCTATTTCCGGTCAGAAAGTCCTTGAGGTCTTTGAAAACTCAATAAAACTTTTCTCAAGACCAAGAGTCTTTAGAACTGACAACGGCTCTGAATTCAGATATCAGCCTTTCAATCTCTTCCTTTCTAACAGCAGAATCAAACACGAGTTCATAGATAAAGGCAAGCCTTATCAAAATGGCTTCAGCGAAGGATTCAATTCCAGATTCAATGATGAATGCCTCAAAGGAATTGATTTTGACCTTTTATCTGTTGACGAGATAAAATCATCCATAACAGACTGGTTCAAATGGTATAATTATCAAAGACCACATAGTGCGATTAATTATGAAACACCGGTAAAATTCTATCTTAGGTCTTACTGAATTCGACTTTTGCAGGATCAGTCTGATCCTGCATGATACATTCATAAGTACATGGTCTCCACTTTTGAATGTATCAACTTTGGGGGCATATCACACAAATTATTTTATACCCTCTATCTTCTCTACCTTTTAAAGTGTTTTCTTCATTATAATTATGAACTCTTTATTCATTGTTTTACGCTTATCTCCAATCACGTTTGTTGGACTATTTAATATAGGCATTCTTTTATTTGGTATGTTTCTTACATAAGTATCAATACTTCTAAATCCTTCATTTGTAAAAAAATGTTTTACAGCTTCAGATGTAGGTAAGATGACATCAGAAACTGTTCTATCAGCCACAATGTAGACAGCATATCCATTTTTCTTGATAATTTTAGATACATTTTTTATAGAATTTTGCAAATCTATGTAAAATGATACAACTTCTTTTGCTCTTTTTTCATTTTTATTACTTATTTCATCAATTGCAAGATCAAGAATTTGACAATCAAATTCGACAATGCTCTTAATTACATTTCCACCCATAGAAAGTTTATCAACATTCACATTTGGATTGGAAAGCCCTAGCCATTCAGATGATAGCCTTGAATATTGACCGTAGGCAACAGTTGTATGAGAATCTCCATATGGAGGTGAAGTAATTACAATGTCAGCGTAATCATTCATTATAAACACATTCGGAATATCTTTAACAGCATCAAAGGAATAAATCCGGGCTTTGGGTTTATATGTAAGAAGATCCATATGTTTTTTGAAGGTCAAATATCCCAAGTAATTTCTTTCTAACTTTTCTACCATAATTTTAAATGGATCTGGGTTAAAACTAACAAGATATTTTTCAGGATATCTAAATAATTTAAACTCTCCTCTTCTCATATTGGAACTTAATCTTACTGTTTCACTGAATGCGACGTTGAAGAACATTCTTATATTTTCATCTTTTAGCGTTTGTAAGTAGGAAAGAATTATTCCCAATGATTTTATAACGTTATCTTTAAACCAAAAAGATATATTTTTGACATTTGGAACAGTAGCATCTAAATTAGGATAAACTGAGAAATAGATAAAATCATCTATCTCTTTTCTCAATTTTTGTGGATCGATTGAGTAATCTGTTTTCGTTTCAGCTATAAGTTTTGCCAATGGATTTATATCTGTTCCTATAACATCAAGCCCTCGTATTAATCCTTCAACCAAAGATGATCCTGTTCCACAATAAGGGTCAAACAGTATCCCCTTGTTTATATCGAGTAAGTTAAATATTTTTCTTGGTATTTGCGGTATCATACGAGCTGGATAGTCATGATACACATGGGTGTAATCTCTTGTATTCTCGTCACGGAAAGTCCAATCTTCTGTTTTTATCAAACTATAACCTCCTTCGTTTTGAAAAAGTTTGGCAAATATTTTTCATAAGTTCTGAATCCAGTACCATGATTTCTTGCCATAGTTCCCTTATCATGAAGGCGTAAATCTATTAAGAGTGTACCATTTTTTATTTGTTCAGCTATTATAGATGAAGTTGTGCCCTTGAGTAATTCTGCCGAATAGAAATAAAACCATTCTTTATTATTTCTATATTCAACTTTTGCTTTTACTAAGATCAAAGCTGGTATTTTCCTATCAAATTGTTCTTCGAGATCCAAAAACTTCCATCTAACAATTATTGTACCATCTATGTGCCTTATACTAACTGTTTCGTTATCACAGTAGAGAAATAATCCAGCACTGTTAGCTTGAAAAGACATGGTAAAATAAAGTCCTAACCTGCCATTCTTATCCTTCGTACCATATTTCTTCACAGCTTCTAAAGGATTTAAAATCCACGCCCCTCTGTTGAAAGTAAATAAGGTTATCATGTTCGTTGAATTATCACGATGAGCTTTTAACTCTACATTATCAAGATCTGGCAGATCAAGGTTGTTTTCTATAATTCCAAGATAACTTTCTAATGTTTTTCCAATTCCGGTAGGCCCTCTTCTTAAAGATTCTACATATCCCTTGTTTTTCAGATCAATAAATCGTGCTTTAAATTCCTTAATGTTCATTGCGCATCTCCCCAATGCAGCACTAAATTTAAACTTTAAGTGTGAAGTGCTTTTTTTATTCCCAAAGCCTTATAAACTTCATCGATCAGATTTATTTATTTTTCATCGATTATCTTAGCCATTTCAAGGTACAAATTGTGGAATATCTTTTGTGATTCTATAATTTCTTTTTTTGTCAACGTACCAGATTTCCACTTTTCGTGGATCTTTTTGTGGGCATCTTCTGCTTTTCTAAAGTATTCGAGCCTACCATAGACTGCCCTTCTTTTTTCAAACCATATCGTCAGCGAACATTTCGAAAGTTCTGGATGACAGTATATCTCTTCCATGTGTTCTACATCCATAAACGCATATTTCAAAATTACGGCATCCTCGAATGGAAATGGTTTTATTCTGTGTTGTATATGCTTTTGGGTTGACATCCACTCGAGGAATGCTTTCTCTCCCATTGGCTTCGCGACAAAGTATCCTTGAATAAGTCTACCTCCCATTCTCATCCATAGCTCTAAATCGCTTTTATCTTCAATCCCCTCAGCAACAACACGTCTGTTGGAACGAGTTCCAAGATTTATAACTGATTCTGCTATGCTAAGAGCATTAGGATTCGTCTTGAACTTGCGGACAAAAGATCCTTCCAACTTTATTTCGTCAACAAGTAGAGTTGCATAAACAAGCGAAGAATATCCAGTTCCAAAATCATCGAGAGATGTTTCAAATCCCATTTCTCTAAGTGCTCTTATCGTGTCGGCCGTCTTTGCTAAGTCCTTTATCGCTGAACTTTCCGTTATCTCTATCGTCAGTCCTCTTCCATCTTTTACTCTCTCTCTTACATCCTTCAAAAAATCCGGATCAAGAAAATGCATCGCTCCTATGTTAAATGACATTTCTGACAATCCAACTGCCTTCATTTTATCTCTTAACAGAACTGATTGTTCTATGGCATAGCAGTCGAGGGTACGAATTAAATCATGATCTTTTTCGATGACATCTATGAATTTATCTGGTGTAAGGTACCCGTTTTCTGTTTTCCACCTTACAAGCATCTCTACACCGTATATCTTCCCTTCAACACAATCACATTTTGGCTGGATGAAAAATTCTATTTTGCCATCTTCAACTGCTTTGTTGAATTTTAAATGTATTTCGGATACCCTTTGAAATTCATTGAACCATTCTGCACTTACTATCCCGTAAGCGTTTCCACCTTTTTCCTTAATGTTGTATGCAACTTGATCTGCAAATTTTATGAGTTCATCAATTTCTGTTCCATTATCTGGGTAGATTGCCCATCCAAGACTGCACGTAATTTTCATCCGTGTTTCTCCTATTCCTGACACAGATTTGATCACGCGTTCCGAGATCATCTCAAGATCATCAATTGTATCTATGGTAACGTGAAATATAAATTCGTCTCCTCCCATTCTTGCAACCATGTCTCCGGCCCTTAAGATAGATTGAAGAATATTACCTATCTTTTTGAGCAATTCATCTCCGGCAATGTGGCCGAAGGTATCATTCCATTCTTTGAAATTGTCGATGTCCATAAAGCCTATTGCAAGATATCGCTTTTCTCTTCTGGCACGTTTCATTGCGTCCAAAACGGATTGTTTAAAATACATCCTGTTGGGAAGGCCCGTTAAAGTGTCATGAAGACTTAACCATTCTATTTTTTTCTCTGCATTATATTGATTTATTGCCATTTCTATGTTTGATACCATCTGACCAACGAGCAATTGAATAGGTGGACTGAAGTAATCTTTTCTAAGGCTATGTATTGTCAAGACAGCACGTGGAGATGTTTCACCTTCTGCAAAGATTGGCCAACTTCCAATAGCACCAACTTTCAATTGTGGATGCATAGACCAGAATTCCTGAAGATATTCATCTTGCTGTGGATCATTGAGTATAACGGCCTTGCCTTCGCGGAAGGAACGACCTGTTGTTGTGTTGCCAAAAGAGCGATTTGCCGCATCTCTACTTACTAAATGTGTACTCATAAATATATCGGCATTTTTCCCGCCCGCGGCAACAGTACGCATCCATTCTGAATTCGGATCCGGTACAGATATGCGTACGGTAAGAGCATCTGTATATTTCAAAAGCATTTTAACTACAAGATTGTAGATCTCTTCAGGGGATGAGCGTTTTATAAGTTCAGTTTGAACTTGCACAAGCGCTTGTTGGTATCCTTGCAAACGTTCAATTTCTGAAATTCCTATTTTTTGATCTATGAAAAGTTTGAGGTTATTTGCAAGATCTTCGAGTAGATCTTCAACATGTATAGGCATCTCTTGGCCAGTTTTGGTGTACATCGCGATCGCCCATATCTTACCATCAGCACTTTGAAATGATATGTCTGCAATTCCTCCAACTCCGTATTCTTTTGCCAGTTGTTTCCATGGTTTGAAAATTGGATCTTCGATATCGCGTAACACATATGGTTTTCCAGAGTGTAACGCAATACCAACTGGGCCTCTTCCTTCAGGTATGGTGTCATCTATAGATATGTGTAATTCATTCACGTATCCGATTGCATCCCCTGCAGATGCGATTATTTTAATCCATTTCTCCCCAGGCTCAACATTTCCTATCCATACAAGCGCTAAGTCTATATCTTTTACCAGAATTTCTGTTGTTGATTTGATGACTTCCTCCAGCGATGTCTTATTTTTTGCCCACACACGGCTTATATCAGTCAACGCACGATAAAAACTTTCTCGTCTTTTTAGTTCCACATTTTGCACTTCAAGAAAGCCATTTATCTGGATAAAGATGATTAAGTCTATACGCTTCGAAATTGCAGAAGTAAGGATCCACCGATCAATTTCTGGCATGGTAGTAGCATTTATACTCGCTTGAATTTCTTCGTGGTATATTTTGTATACTTGTATGATATCTTCAATTGACAGTCCAAGTTTTTGGTGGAGAATGTTCACAGTTGCGAGTTTATCGTACCATTTGTCATCCATCAAGAATAACTCACGGTATCCTTGAGCAAGTCCTGCTTTCATCCTCTCAATTGGGTGATTTTGAATCAAAGATGAAAGTCTATCATCTTTCAAAATCCATTCGCTTACTCGAGATGAAACCACATCAGCACGTTGCAACAGTGTTGACGCGTAACGATCAAGTACGTCCTTTTCACGATTAGAAAGGGTCCAAAAGATGTATTCCGTATATACTTCATCTCCTAAGAATCTTGATCATTTTAGAATTCGTGCCTACAAACTGTGCAATTGCGCTAACATGGGACAGATATTTCAACACAACATCTTTGTATGCCTACCTGACCTCGTGTATATTTTATCATGAACTACCAATTCGCCTTTGAAAGATCTTTTGCAACCTCTTCATCTGTCAGTTGCAAATACTTCTGTGTCGTCGAAAGGCTCGCATGCCCTAACATCCTTCGGATACTTTCAATATTCGTCCCATTCTTCAAATACAAAGTCGCTGCTGTATGCCTAAGCGTGTGGGGATGTATCGGCTTTTTTATCCCTGCCTTCCGTGCAATATCTTTCACAAGCATTTCAACCCTTCTCCTCGACATCTCAAACAATGGCGATTCAAGGGGAATTCCTCGAATATAACCTTTCAAAAGCTTTACAAGAGATTTGTCGACAATCGGAATTCTTCTGTCCTTCTTCCCCTTCGTATGCCTTACCAAGATAAAGGTTATCCCATTATCCTCAATAACATCTCCAGCAGTTAATCCCAAAACCTCAGCAAGTCTTAGACCCGCTCTTAGCATTAACTCGACAAGGAGCCTATCTCTTTTCGGATTTCTTGTCCTAGATGCTTCCTCAAGCAAAGCTTTCGCCTCCGTCTGATTTAGGACAGATGGCAAAGGTTGGTCCACCCTTATAGGGGGTAAATCAAGAGGCTCTTCTTTGAACTTGTAGTAGTTTATCAAAGAAGCACGCTTCCTCATCAAAGTAGAGTTAGTGCACCCTTTCCTCTTTAGATCTTCAAGAAAACTTTCCGGATCAATATTGGAATCAAGAAATTGCTTTACATCTGAGACAAAAGCAATAATAGAATTTTTTGCAAGCCCTCTTGAGATAAGATGAGATTCAAAAGAGTTTATATCGTAAACTTTGGCCATACAACCACTCCTCGATTGGAAAAGTACCCATCGGGTTACCGATGGGCCTCTTTAAAATTAGCAAAGAGGGTAGAGAAGATTGATAAACCCATTATATCACAAAGAGGATCCTCTTATCGAGGATCCTGTCAAGGATAAAGAAAGGGTATTCGAAGTAATTATAAATTAGACAAGAATTTTTATGAAAAAGTTTTGAGTAGAAGATCTATTCGCATAATGGAAGATGGAAGAGTGGTAATACGGGTTATTTACGAACTAAACTGGAGGAAGGATACACATAAG
>OGCG01000869.1_pt1 | contig 16700 bp, 18 predicted proteins | sample 1570061 | NCBI WGS metagenome assembly OGCG01 (sample SAMN06268698, study PRJEB24515) | hot springs metagenome | isolation source: Joseph's Coat, Yellowstone National Park, Washington, USA | place: USA:Joseph's Coat, Yellowstone National Park, Washington, USA
TAATACCAAGAAATTTAGACATTGTTAGTATTCCAACTACGCCTGCCGTAGGACCCGATTCAATTATTTGGACAGGCCTATACGAGGCTTCTTTAGAATCTATCAAACCTCCAGAACTGGACATTATATATAATCTGGGTCTTCCGAATTCCTGAAGCAAGTTTTCTAAAGATTCCAAATATCTAGATACTATAGGCATTAACAACGCATTTATAACAGTCGTGGAAGTTCTTTCATACTCTCTCGGCTCTGAAGCAATCTCACTAGATATTGAAATATACTTAAAATATTTACTCGCAATGTCCTTTACAATTTTTTCGTGAGAAGGGTTCAGATAAGAATGAAGAAAAGATACCGCTATTGAAGTAGCATTATTGTCAATCTCTTTTATTTTACTTTCTGCTTCCTCTTTATCTAAAGGTATTATTATATTTCCGTTAGCGTCAACTCTTTCATTAATTTCATATCTATATTCTCTAGGAACTATAACACGCGGTTTTTCAAAGTAAGGATTATAAAGTTCTGGCCTATTTTGCCTTCCTATTTCTATTATATCTCTAAAACCTTTAGTTGTTAGAAGTGCTATTTTAGGCAAATCTAAATTTACCTGCCCTAGTAATGAATTTGTAGCTATAGTAGTCGCATGAATAATTTCCGATGTACTTATACCAATTTTTTTTATACCTTGATACACTCCAATTTCAGGATTTTTTGGTGTTGTAGATAACTTGTAATACTGTAAATTTCCATTTTCGTCCATAAAAATTATATCAGTAAAAGTTCCTCCAAAATCAACTGCAATAGGCATAAGATGTGATTAGGCGTTTTTACTTTAAAGTATTTCATCAAATTGTAGTAAAAATGGAACAACATATAACGTTTAAAATGCACATCAAATATTATTGCTCAAATACTTAGTTAGAGCTAATATAAACAATTTTAACTTGTAAATATAGAAATTTATATATCAAATAAAGTTTCCCACATATTTATGAAGAAAATAACAATAGCAGGTTCTATGATAGGGACTATTATAGAATGGTACGACATTTTCATTTTTAGTTCTGGAAGCGTATATATAGGAGAAGAACTTTTCCCATCTAGTAATAAAGCAGTAGCTGTACTTGACGTATTATTGGTTTTTGCTCTAGGATTTCTAACCAGACCTATAGGAGCATTCTTATTTGGACACTATGGAGACAGAAATGGAAGAAAGTATTCATTACTTATTACGTTATTAATCTCTGGAATTTCTAGTGGTTTAGTAGGAGTTTTACCTACTTATGCACAACTAGGATTAATTACAATAATACTTCTTGTTATTTTAAGGCTAGTCCTAGGATTAGGACTAGGTGGAGAATGGGGAGGAGCTATATTGTTAGTTAACGAAACTAACGAAAGAAAAAGGGCGTTTTTTAGTGCATTTGTTCAGTCTACAGTAGGAATAGGTCTACTTCTTGGAACTGGAGTATTTTTAATTTTAACATCGTATTTACCTTCATCTGAAATGTTCTCATTTGGATGGAGAATTCCATTTTTACTTTCATTCATTATGGTGGCTGTAGGAATTACAATAAGACTAAAAATAGATGAAACACGGCTATTTACAGAGGTTAAAAATTCCGGATTAATTGTTAGATTTCCTGGTAAGGAGATGGTAGTCAGATATTGGAAAGAATTATTACTAGGAACGTTACTAGCAGGATCTTTAGGCACAATATTTTATGTTGGAGCTGTATTATTACCTGTTGTTTTTAGCGGACTAGGAATCATAAGTGAAAATATCTCACTTATAGCAGTAAGTTTATTAGCTATAGCTGATTTAACAACTGTATTTATATCTGGAAAAATCTCAGATATAATAGGAAGAAGACCGCTACTTCTGTTATCAAATTTAGGCTCTTTAGCAATTATCATTCCAGCATTTGAATTTAGAAATCCTGCATCGTTTATATTTTTCGTGACATTATTTGGAATTTTTCATGGATTAGGATATTCTCCATTAGCAGCTTCATTATCAGAAATGTTCCCCACAATAGTCAGATACTCTGGTAGTTCATCTGCTTATCAATTTGGAAATTCGTTTATAGCTGGACCTGCTAGCTATATATCAGATTTCTTAGGGTCAATCAGTTATGCTCTATATCCACTATATTCAATAGCATTTATTCTAATAGCCATCTATTCAACAATTAGAATGAAAGAAACAAAAGATTTACAATTGAATGAGTAAAAAGAATGACGAAAATTTATTAATTTAATATTACGTTAGTAGTTTATGGAGAAAACATATACAGGTCGATATATAAATTTACAAGCATTAGCACAAGAGATAAATAGTATATTAGCGGGTGAAGGATGGGAAAGCAGTACACAAATGATGAGCCCACCTATGGGAAGTATGCAGGACTATATAGTAAGAGGTTTAAAAAAAGGGCATATGCACCATGCTGAGGAATTGATTATAAGAATAACTGGAGCACCTAATGATTTTAGAATAATAATAGAAGAGGAACATATAGGAGCCTTAGGTAGAGAATTAATAGATCATAGATTATTCAAACAGATAGATAAGGAAATTAACGATGGGTTATTTGATATGCCTTACACTCCTACACAGTCACCACAAATGACTCCAACGCCACAAATGCCTTCAATGCAGCCCCAAATGCCACAGACGACAGCACAAGGTCTCAGATGTTCTCAATGCGGATATCAAAATCCTCCAGGAGCTAAATTCTGCTTAAATTGCGGAAATAAATTGATGTGACAGAAAACATTTTAACAGTTTTTTGATAATTAGCATGTAATATTATGATGCACCACCATTTTCATAGACGAGGATTAAGATATCTTATTCTTTATATGCTTGCTAATGAAGGAAACTTAACTGGAGCAGAAATAATGGAAAAAATTGAGGCAAATACTATGGGTATGTGGAAACCATCTCCGGGATCTGTTTATCCTATGATAAAAGCTCTTGAAGACGAAGGTTTAATAAAGGTAGTTAAAACTGAAGGTACGAAAAAATATTATGGAATAACAGATAAAGGAAGAGAAATAATAGGTGAAACAAGCATAGAAAATAAGATATCTAATAGTATAAGAGAGTTAGACTCGCTTGTGGATTATATTCTTGATAATTGGGATAATCTTTCTATAGATGAGAAAGAAAATATAAGAAAAATTTATGAAAAATTTAAAAAAGCTTTTGAAACTTAGAATATGGATCTTGCAGCGTAACTTACGCCTTCATTAGTCATTGGATGCTGATCAGCATAATCGGCTATCTGCCTAGCTGTAAGTCCATTAGCCATTGCTATTCCTATTTCATTGATTAGGGAAGGTGCATCAATTCCTATTATCCATCCTCCTATAAGCCTCAGACTAGTCTTTTCAAAGAAGAGTCTTATTTCGCCCTCCATTTCCTCATACATTTGAGCTCTAGAATCCTTTGCAAAGGGATATGAAGCTTCCACTATTTCAATTCCATTCTTCTTAGCAATGTCTGGTGTTATGCCTATATACGCTATAGGAGGAAAAGTAAAGATTGTCTTAGGCACGCTATTGAAATCCATATAGTCTATTGGGGTACCACCAGCCATTATATTATGAGCAGCAACTAAAGATTGCCTTACTGCAGAGTGGAAAAACATTGATATACCATTAATATCGCCTGGAGCAAAAATATTATTAACAGACGTGATGATGGAATTATCTACAATTATTCCTTTTCTATCAGTTTTTACTTCAGTTTTCTCTATACCTTTAGGATAAACTGGCGATCTACCAGTAGCTAATAAAACTTGGTCTGCAGTTAATAACTCCTTATTGCCATTATGTGAAAATATTACATCTAAAGATTTACTATTTTTCTTTACTTCTAAAACTGGGGAGTTAAATCTTATATCTATATTTTTATCCATTAATGATAATAAAGTGGAAGACAATTTACTATCAATTCCCCTTAATATCTTATCTGATCTTACAAGAACATGAACTTTTGTCCCCAAAATATTAAACATTGTAGCTGCTTCAAATGCTATATAACCGCCACCAATTATAACCATTTCTTTAGGCAATTCTCTTATCGGAGATTTATATTTATATAAATCGTCACTAGTTATACAAAGATTTTCACCTGGAAATTTAGGTCTAAAAGGCTCGCTTCCAGTAGCTAAAATAATATATTTTGCCCTTACATTTAGATCTTTATCTCCTTTAATTATAGCGTTATGATTATCCACTATTTCGACTTCTCCTTTTATAAACTCAACATGAGTTTCTGAAAGTTCTGATTTATGTTGCTTAAATCTGGTTTCCTGAACTTTATCTTTATGATTTTGGATTAATTGAAAGTTAACATCGATATTTGTATTTAATAATTTAGCTCTTTTTATCATTTGTGTTAATTCTCTGACTGTTTTGGAAGGAACACAGCCTTGATATAAACAATTTCCACCTAGTTCGCCTTTAGGATCGGCCATTATTACTGAAAAACCTGCTTTAGAAAGTCTAAACGCTGCAGGATATCCAGCACCTCCTGCTCCTGCTATTAAAACATCTACATCCATAATTCAATTATAAAATTATTATTAAAAAATTTATGTGAACTGCTTATCAAGAGAATTTAATGTTTCATCAATCTTTTCTATTCCAATATCTATATCTTCTTTGGATATTATCAATGGAGGTGATATAACTAACCAAGACGGTCCTCCAAAGACATATATACCATCATTCATCAAACGCTTTGTTAAAACGTCTACTGGAGTGCTCTTACCTTCATATTTATCTTCATAAGTGCCAAAAGGAGTTTTCTTAGAGTCTTTAATTAATTCTATAGCCCAAAATAGTCCCATGCCTCTAACATCACCTATACTTTTATGTCTCTCCTTTAATTCCTTTAGTCGATCACCTAAGTATTGTCCCATAGCTTTTACGTGCGACAGTAAATCCAGTCTTTTATATTCCTCTATAACTGCTGGAATTGCAGCCAAAGTAACAGGATGTGCTTCAAACGTGTGTCCATGCGCAAAAATATTATCTTCAAAGAATTCTGCTATCTCCTTATTTACTGCAGTAATTCCTATGGGAAGATAAGAAGCAGATGCACCTTTAGCAGTAGTTAGAATGTCAGGCTCTACGTTCCAATTATTTACAGCAAACCATTCTCCTGTTCTTCCCCAACCTGTCATAACTTCGTCAGTTATTAAAATCACATTATTCTCACTTGTTATTTTTCTTATTATTGGTAGATATTCTTTAGGTGGAACTACAACACCATTTGTTCCAGTAATAGGTTCAATTATAACAGAAGCTACGTTACCTTCATTTTTTATAACATAGTCCAAATATGTAGCACAAGCTATTCCACAATCTGGGTATTTAAGATTTAACGGACATCTATAACAATACGGTTCAGGTATTCTTACTACTCCTTGCATTGTGTTAGGCTCAGTAAACCATCTTCTATAATCTCCAGTTAAGCTCATTGAAGCTAAGGTAGAACCATGATAAGCCCTGTATCTAGCTACTACTTTATATGAAGGTTTTTTCACAAGTCTTGAAATTTTTATTGCTCCTTCATTAGCCTCAGTCCCAGAAGTAGAAAAAAAGAATTTAGTAAGATTTCTTGGCATCACTTGTAATAAAGAAGAAGCAGCTTTAGCCCTAGTTTCTGTAGCAAAAGCTGGAGATATGTATTGTAAATTTTCCAATTGATGTTCTATTTCTTTTATAACGTGATTATTTCCGTAACCCAAATTGACATTGACTAATTGAGAAGAAAAATCCAAATATTTTTTGCCAGCAGAATCGTAAAAATATACCCCGTCTGCCTTCACGATATTTATTGGTTCCCAACCTTTCTGTTTTCTCCATGTTCCAAAAGTATGCTCTCTAACAATCTTACTTGGATCTTCCATAAATGTAAACTATTATTAAACAACTATTAAACTTTTAAATGCGATTTTTGGAAAATTTCTAAATTTTTTATGAAGATTTCCATTCATTAACAAAGCCTATAACTTATCAATAATGGAATCAGCTATTTTAATTAATTCTATATACTTTTTTGCTAATTCTTCTTCCTTAAAACTACTTTTTGAAATAAGTAAAAAACATTCTTTTTCAGTTATATAGAATCCCTTCATAATATCATTAGGTTCATGTTTGATTAATTGCCTTATCTTGTCTATTTCACTACAAGCTATTTTCCTAAAATAATATATAATGAAATGTCCATCATATATTAAGTCAATATATGACTTACCATTTATAAAAAATCTAACTCCATTAGATATTTTATCTGTTTTTGTAACTAATAATCCTGAGAATTTTAGTGTGTTTTCAATCTCTTCAGTAGAAAATCCTTGCATACTAATTATCTTGAATTATATTTTAAAAATGAATATGGAATATTCACAGTAGTTTTCTACATAATTATTAATTCATCTAAATCTCTAGAATTTTTCTCATATAGTCTTAGAAATTCGTTAAATCTTTCATCAGACATTATCTCCTTTATTTTGTCTACTCTAGATTGTATTTCGTCTCTTGTAATAACTTTAGATCTGTATAAATCAACAATTAGGAAAAGAACGTTAAACTGTATATTATAATCGTCAAAGTCCAACAAATCTAAAACATATTTCTTTAAATCCATAATTATTTCCGCACTGATCAACGAGTTTTTTAACATATTTGGCACTAAAGACCATACAGCTATTCTATCTAGTTCATTACCCTTAAGCATGGAAATAAATGTATTAATTACGTTATCTACGTCTTCCTTAGTTATAATCTTCCCTAGATACAAATCGTTAACCAAGAGCCATGCTTCTAGAGAACCGTCCTTTAAAGACAGAATAAGATTAGTCTTGTATTTATCTATATCAGAATAATCTATTATACCATTTTCTAAAAGAAAAGGAGTTTGTTGCCACGCATGTAATCTAACTGTCTCATCAGAATCGTTTAATAATTCTAAGAACTTTTCCTTTAGACCTATCAAGTCTTCCTTCGTTAGAACATTATTGTCTAAGATCCATTTAGTCTTAAACCATGCGTCTAACCTATCAAAAGGATTAGAAGCTATAAGAAGTTGCTTGTAGTCCATAATTTTCCATTTTTTCTTAATGATAAAAAAATCTAACTTCTATTTCTCATATAATTATATGCTCTATAATGTAGATATAATTTTATTGCATGAGAACAAAGTTCTTCCTTACATTGACATTGAGAAGAGACTAACTTATTGTTGTCTAATATTATCCTAACTTTATAAGAACCTATAGCACATTTAGCTGGAACAAGGCCGTCTACCACTGTTTTGTTACCGTCTTTTTTAACGCTTAGAATTTCAATATTCATAATATTAATTCTTCTCAAAAATACTTAAATCTCCATATGATGTTTTTCATCTTCTAAAATCTTTTCAATATCTCCTTGGATTGAAAAATTTTTAATGTAAAAATTTATTGCTGCAGTCTCTAATCTTATTATAACCTTTCTTGTTATTTTAAAACCAAAAAGTGAAATTATTATTCCAACCAAGAATAAAGTGTAGTACGTTGGCATTTCTAGTATTGAACGTCTATATTTTTTAAAATATTTCCAATGGGATTCTTCTTGCATGTATGATTCTTTAAGTTTTTCAGATTTAAATCGTATATAGAAAGCTTTGGCTATTCCTGCCGCTCCAGCTTCACCTAAAAGTGCAAAATAATATTTATCCATAGCTTAAGTTATAATATAAAAAATAATAAGTGTAAGTTAATTAGTTTTTAACTATAAAGCATACTCTCTATTTTAGATATCATTTCTATAGTTCTATCATTATGAGTCTCGCCCTTTATTATAGATAAAGAAAGTAGAATAAAACCAAATTCGCCTGCTACGTCTTCATAGCCTACTTTACCTTTTTTTAATTCTTTAAGAAAACTCCTAAGTTCGTTCCTTATCGATAACAAATCCTTCTTTGTTGAGCCATTCTCTCCCGTAGCGACAATACTTATACTATAAATCAAACTCCTTATAAGTTTCTGTAAATCTCTTATAGTTAGCTGTGCTAGTTCCATGTTACCATATATAATATAGGCAAAACTAGTTAATAACATTATTTTAAGAATTCGTTAATATTTCCGCCTAGTTTTATTCATCGGTTATATTCTATTGACTGTAATATTATTTGAAGTATACTATAATATTATTTATAAACCTATTGATTAAAACTTTTAATTGTACTACAATATAAAGTTTTATTTTATAAAAGTCGAAATGTTCATTGCTAAATTCTATACAATTATACTAGGTCGAATCTAATTAAAAACGATAGCTAAAAAACTAGCATAAACATTATATTAGTAATGAGCAAAAGACTATTAGCTCTAATAATACTTATAAGTTTTTCATTTATTATATGGTCTCAAAACACTTTCAAAGGCTATAGTGCTTCTTCGTCAACTCAAAATCTAACTCTCGTATTATCTAGTTAGAGTTTTCAAATATAATGTGATAAAGATGAATAAAAGCGAATATTACAACATTAGACATTATAGTTAAAGGAGGTAGCACTTTCTTGTTAAATGGAAATATAAATACTAGTAATATTACCGCAACCGCAATAGGTGAGATCTTTAAAGATTGTGATTTATTTGTAAGCTTTCATGATGACAATATTTCTGAAATAACATTAGAATTTTATGTAGCACAGTACGCAGTAAGCTATAAACTATAATTTTCCAGTATATTTCTCATTAAAAAGGAACATATTTTTTAAAATATGGCTCCATTTCTTTTCTTAAAAACAGGGCTTTCTCTTTATCATAAAACTCACATTCTGAAATTAGAGCAGCTAGTCTCATTGTTTCTATACGTGCTGTCTCATTTAGCTGGTATAATTCAAATTTTAGAGAAGAACTTTCCGAAGTTAGTTTAGACAACTCTCGTAATAGATCTATGCATTCATCTTCGTACATGCTTTCGCTTCCTTTTGTAGTATCTCTATCTTCTCTATATCTTTCTTCACTTCCTCTACTCTCTTCCTCAAATCTTCTATTGTTTTCTTCTCTTCTTTTATCTTCTTTAGTATTTCTTCTTCTCTTGAACATGGCATTTCTATCCCTTTAGTTCATCAATAGGCGTATGTTCTCTCTTCTCAAAAATGATGACTGAAGATATAACAACCAACGCTAAAACATCAAGAAATACACTAGCTTCTATAAGCAAAGGTATTGGAATTAAGAATATTCCAAACATTACTAAAGCATTTTCCTCTTCTATATAACCTAATATTTGAGCAGGAGTGGAATTCCTTGATGCTATTAGATATAAACCTTGGAAAAATAAAGAGAGTGGGAATATTAACTCATATACTCCGTATGTAGTAGAAATAAGTATTTTAGATATTACAAATTCATAAATTATTAGGACAGCAGTAAAGAAAAATGCTAGATCTACTACTAATAATGACGTAACTCCCTTTATTTTTTCTCTTTCACCATATTTTTTTCCTAATGCCTTTAATAGCACGTAAGGAGTTACTATACCTCGTAATAAAATTAAAATTATTGCTAAAACGAAATAATCATATATACCTGTGATAAATCCTAAGAAAGTAGATAAAACAGCTAATATAACTGATTGTATTCCGCTAGCTTCTATTAATGGTTTATAGTAAGCTTGGCCTTGCATGTAAAATGCTAATGCTATGATTGAAACAGATACTAGATCTATTATTTCAGTATTTATATTAAGCATTTTGTATCACCGAAAGCAAAAGCGACATGATTGAAAGAACAAATGCGACAGCCAAAAAATCTTGAACTTTAAACAACCTTAATTTCGCTAAGCTAGTATCTATTACTAAAGCTATGAATAGTAAAAATAACCATTTAATAAACATAATCCCTATATCTTCCATAGCTCCTAGAACACCTAATTGCATTCCCCATGGTAAAAGAAAGACGTTCAAAAGAACAGATCCTAGTAAGTATTGCTTCATATATCCTCCCCATTTTAATAAAGCAAGTGGCTTTCCGCTATATTCGTAAATAAGAGCGTCATCTATCATTCCTAACTCTGCTAATCCTGAGCTTTCGACTGGTAGCTTTCCTGTCTCGAATAACCATAACATAAAGAAAGCTACAGTTGCCAGTATATGATCTAAAGCTAAATAATATTGAGGTATCTGCGCAAATTCATGCTCAATATAAGGATTATTAGTACCAGTAATTAGCGCTACAGCAAAAAATACTGTTATAAGAGTCGATTCTCCAAGGAAACTAAACGAAGTAGCCCTAGCAGAGCCTAATGCCACAAAATTGCTACCAGACTCCATGGCTTCTATTATTTTAAGAAATCCGGCAAGTGAAAATAGTAATGCACCACCAAGGAAATCTACTGTAGGAGTTAATAGTATAGGCTCTGGATATACAACTGGGATAACTAAAGATATCACTATATAGGTAGAGAATACAACATAAGGGGTATAAATAAATATGGAAGACGCATTAGAAGAAACTGTTGTCTCTTTCTTCAATAATTTAAATATATCAAAATAAGGCTGAAATATACTTTGACCTTTTCTAGAGGCTACATTAGCTTTCCATTTATCAAGTATTCCTGAATATAATGGTGAAACTAAAATTACACCAATTACTTGAATTATAGTTTCTAGAAATACACTTATCATAATATCACCACTAAAATTGTAATTAGAATAAAAGCCAATATCATGTAAATAATATACCAGCTTATTGAACTGTTCATATAACTTCTAGCTAAAAGTCTAGAAAAAATTACATATTTCTTTGCAATATAATACATAACTTTCCAAAAAATATCTGTTGAAGTTTCTAGTGAATCTCTCTTTATTTCTGTTCTTAAAAGTTTAGAAAGCATAAGTCTAATATTATTAGCAAACGCAAAGGCTGTATATTCTTCTCTTGGCTTTATTCCGTTATTCCATGTGTTAGTTTTTCTTACTTTTGGTTTTCCAAATATGCCTAAAGTTACCAGACTAAAAACTGCTATTAGTATTAATACATAGAAAGGTGATATATCACCGAATATTTTTCCTGAAGAGTATTCAGAGATTATTATAAACCCATTTGGAATACCAAGCGATGGAACACCGTATATGAAATTTCTGAAAAGCAGATAACTAAGTGAACCTAGAATCAATATAACAAAACCTATTATAGAGAATATAGTAATTTTAGCAGATTTTCCAGTAATTCCCTTAAATACTTGAGTATAAGATATAAATTTTATCATAGCGGCCGATGCAAAACCTTCACCCATAGCTATTACTGACCCAGTAATTATAGAAATTGAAGATAAAGTAGAATGTAAAATATACGCCTCCATAAATAAACTTTCTAATAAGCTCCATGTAGCTACACCACCTATATTTGGCAACAAACCTGACATTGAAGAAGCAAGTAAAATTCCTCCTATTTCTCCTAGCTTATTCCTTATAATTTTCAATTTACTTAATGCTTCACCTTCTACGGTTCCAGATATCATAAAAAGACCCGTTTTAGCTATAGAATGAGCAAATGCAAAAGTCACAATTACATCTAATGCAAATTCTGCAATAGTTTTTGTAGGATATGTCATATAGACTCCTATAGCAGATAGTATAGCTCCGTTGTTTTCTATTGTACTAAATGCTAACAGACCTTTTACATGTTCCGAAATATATGCATATAATGCACCAAAAAATACAGAAAAACCACCTATTCCCATAAGAATGTAACCTAGGATAGGAATATCAGGAGAAAGAAGCATCATTTTAACTATTCCGTATGCAGCAACTAATGTCATGGTGGCACTTAATATAGCAGATGCGTTTGCAGGAGAATTACCGTGCGCTATCGGTAGCCATTCTGTAACTAGAAATGGAAATATACCCATCTTTATCATAAAACCAAATGTTACTACAATTAACGGAATATAAGTATCTAATGCTGTAAAATAAAAGGAATTACTTGTAGTATATGCATAAATAAATCCTGCGAAAATTAAAATTGTACTTAATTCACCAAATCCCATAAAAATGAACGCCGGAGAATCAAGCTTTCTATTTAAACCTATTATTGCATATGCTGGAATAGTCATTATTTCCCAACCGGCTAAAAATTCTATGTAAGTCCTAGCTGTTAGAGCTATTGCCATGCCTAGTATTGAAGTTATAAAAAGCGGAGAAAGCCATCTACCATAAGTATCATAAAATATGGAAAAAATTGAAGAAAATAGCCATACTAATCCGGATATTATAAAGAAATAGCCATATATATTTCCAATAGTTATTCCATAATATACAAATATTATAGAAGTAATAGCAGAAAGAGCATATCCTATTTTCTTTTTAAATATGGATAGAAATATGGACAAAATAAACAACAAGTAAATAAAATAAATCATTCTTTATCACCTTTAGCCTCAATTAACGCCTTAAGTATAGTATATGGATTTGGAGGACAGCCAGGAATTATAACGTCTGGTTTTATTTGCGAACCAGTACCCAGTATCCCTCCAGATATAGCGCAAACTCCTAAAGCTATAATGAGCTTAGGTTCTGGCATAGCCTCATAAGCATTTAATAAAGGCTCTTTCATTCCTTCTGTCATTACACCCATAATGATTAAAGCATCAGCATGTCTAGGTGTGTTAGTAAAAAATATTCCAAAACGCGTCATATCATATTGCGGAGAGGATATCAGCTTTAATTCTAGGTTGCATCCTCCACAAGTTCCAATATCTATAGGATAAACGTAAAAAGACCTTCTGAAAATATTGTTTTTCTTATTAACTTTAAAAATATCTATATTTCCTGTTGGAGAATACAAAGGATAGCATCTTCTACAATATATACATCTTTCAGAATTCCAACTTCCATTATCTATAGCTTTAGTAGGACAATTAACATTACCGCTACCATTTAATTCTGTTGACCATGGAGCTATATCAATAGGGTTTGTTTTTGGAAATTTCTCAGTTTTTATACCTTTTTTAAGACCTTTCAAAAACCAATTCATATAAATCTCACCCCAACTTCCGATATCCATATACCAAAACTTTCCCAATTAAATGGAAAATCTGTAAAAATATTCTTAACCATAGATTTAGAAAAAAGCTCTATATTTATTGAAGAAGGAGATAGCAAATCTATATTTACAACTTTACCATTGTTTACCTTAACAAAATATGCTAAATCACCAGACGGACTTTCGACTCTTCCAATTCCTTCTCCATCATTTACTTTAATTTTATATTCTTTAGATTTTACTTTTATTTGAGAGATTATTCTTAATGATTCAAATATTTCCTCACTTCTAACAATTAACCTGCCAAAAGCGTCTGCTGAATTATAAGTCGATATCTTAAAATCGAAGTCTTTATAAGGTAAAAATTCATCCTCTATTCTTGCGTCATAATAAAATCCTGCTGCTCTAGCTGCTGGACCAATGCTTCTTTCATCTTTGATTATCCCGTTACCCTGTAGTCTGTCTATAAATATCCTGTTTTCTATAATGTCTTCATAAATCGTCTTAAATTCTCTTTCAATTCCAGTAAAATCTACTTTTGGATCATTAATATTTATTTTACGTAGAGAATTAACACCAAAGAAATATCTATGCCCAAATAATTTTCCTATTTTCCTATTAACATTTTCAATAAGATACTGCAATTGATATAGAGGAACCTGGAAACCTGCAGATTCTACTAACCTTTCTATTACAAATAGATTATTTCTAATTCTTTCCATTTCTATTTGTAATATTCTTAAATTTAACACATCAGAATCTATGTCAGATTCTGATATCTTATCTATTGCAGATAGAAATGATATAACATGAGAAGCAGAAAATGCAGCATTTATTCTCTCTATGTATAAAATAGCATCTTCTATGCTTTTATCCAGTATTCTTATTTCTCTTTTCTTATAATTTGGATTAACCTTAATATTCCGTATATATTCGCCAAAGGTGTTTATATCAATGCCTACTGACTCAAATAAGCCACCTGCTGAAGGACCGTAAGTAAAATTAAACGCACCGTATGGTGAATTTGCTATTTCTTCGTTTTCTATATGTGGACATGTACCTTCAAAATATGTATCAGAATAAAGGCAAAACTTTCCTAATTGCCCTATTAGTCTCCTCATTATAACCACCATATTAGAAATAATCCTATAGCCAAGGAAATCAATGACGAAATTAACGAAATAATACCCATTAAATTATCTTCCTTGAGGTTTTTGTCACCCTTAAATATCATTCTACTTATGTGCGAGTTTATCGAAATAAACGCTATTGCTATAAAAGGAATTAATAACGCAAATTCTGCAATAGAAAATTTCAATAACGCAGATAATATCAGAAACTCACCTACGAATGTACCAAATGGAGGAGTACCAGTGACTGCTAAAGATGATAAAAGCAATGAATAAGGAATAAATTTCAGTTTCCATAAACCATACTCATCTATTTTTTTACTTCCTACCATTCTAAATATTGATCCAGAAGAATAGAATGCGCCCGCTTTTCCAAAAGCATGAGCTATAAGGAGAATAATAGCGCCTATAATTGATCCCGTAACAAAACCTAACAAAGCTAGGTTCATATTCTCAATTGTAGAGTATGCAAATAATCTCTTGAAATTAGTTTGACTGGCCATACTTATTGACGCTATTATTATTGATACAATAGAGAAAGCAGAATAAAGCATAGGCAATGGAGATATTTGATAAACTATATACAAGACATATAACGCTACAGGCAATAGAACTCCTGAAAAAAGCGCGCTAACTGGTGCTGGCGATTCACTATGAGCGTCAGGAAGCCACGTATTTACAGGAAATACTCCAACTTTGGTTCCAAAGCCTAAAAGGGCTATTGCTGATGCTAACTGCAGAACAAGTGAATAGTGTGTTCCTAGGATTGAAGATACTTGAAGGCTATGTAATCCATAATATACTAATATTACGGAAATAAATGCAAATGTAACGCCTGCAGATACTATAATTATATATCTCCATCCTGCCTCTATTGCAGTTTCTGTACCTTCAGTTATTACCAAGATTACAGTAGATGCTGTAGTGGCCTCTATTCCTACCCACATTAGACCTAAGTTATTTATTATGAGTGTAAAGAACATTGACGACGCAAAAAAATTCAGTAAGGCAAAATATTCTCTTTCACTTATTTTAGTCTTCTCGCCCTTAAGGTAATTATGAGAGAATACAACAGAAAGAAGATAAATTGATGATACCATTATTATAAAGTACCATGTAATTCTAGTTATATAGAAATAAGAACTTATTATTGGTAAATTAATAAATAAAGTTAAAGATAATATTATTTCAAGTATTCCTGCTATTATACTCGAATATTTTATACCTCTAAAAAAGAATACATTAGCTATTATAGGAATTAAGACCAAGCTTATTGTTTCTAAATCTATGGGCTTCACCTATCTCACCTATTAGAGATAGGCGTCATCAGCCCTCATACTATATCGGGCGGTTTGGGATAACCCAGGGGGACGCCATCCCCCGCCTCATAAGCTCAGCATTCTATATGAGAATCTTCTGGCTTATAAGCTTTATTTATAAACAAGATTATTACGTTTTTATTATTAAAAAGAATATATAATATAATAATAAACAATACTAGTAAATTTTTATATTAATCTCCCTCTAATTTTGTGGCAAAAAATATAATATGATTATATAATATTAATTAAATATTTTATAGGAATAAAACACTGTTAATTAAAGATTTTTTAATCAGTTTTTACTATCTTTAAAGTATGAGCATTAATTTACCAGATATAGTTCAAATAAGCAAGTTAAACGAAAAAGAAAGAGAAAAAACAATGTCTAGTCTATTTTCAGAACTCCTAAAAATGCCTGATAAACAAAAACTCGAGATATTAAAAAACTTATTGAAAGAAATGGGAGATAGAGCATCTGATGAGGAATATATTAATCTGTGCAAAACTAATATAAAAATAGCATCAAGCCTACCAGAAGATACATTATCAGCATTTTTAAAGCTAAGAATGCAAGCAGTATCAGAGTTACCTAAAAATTATCAGGATAGAGATCAAAAATTGATGATGAATGCATTAAATACATTTAGTGATGATATTAAAAATAAGATTATGAATGCTATGAAGTGATACCATATTTATCCAGAATGAAAGTATATTCATTTTTTATTTCCTTAACATCTGCTTCTAATTGTTTTATCTCATCTTCAGTTAAAGGATATAGAGGCTCTCTAGGATATCCTACGTCATATCCTTGTAGTTCCTTCACTAGTATATAATGAGCAGACATTTGGCCATATTTTCTTGCTATATCAAGGAATTTATAGTATGTTTTTTGAACTTCAAAAGCATCGTTAATTTTACCTTCGGAAACAAGTTTCTTCTGCAACGACAGAAGTTCAGGCATATAATTTCCTCCAGCTGTTACTGTCCCGTCTAGATAAGTTAATGATTGTACAGTAAGATAATCACTACCGTTATAGACTTTTATATTAAGAAATCTTTTATATTGCAATGAATGAACAAAATTATCATTAGTATCTTTCAATCCTGCCAATCCGTCTATTTGTTTCATAAGCTCATAATTCATGTCAAAACCAGTAGCTGCAGGAAAATTATATACGTAAACTGGATGA
>OGCG01000871.1_pt1 | contig 16678 bp, 16 predicted proteins | sample 1570061 | NCBI WGS metagenome assembly OGCG01 (sample SAMN06268698, study PRJEB24515) | hot springs metagenome | isolation source: Joseph's Coat, Yellowstone National Park, Washington, USA | place: USA:Joseph's Coat, Yellowstone National Park, Washington, USA
GGGTTTTTTTTAACCCCAAAAATTTTTTTTTTTTTTTTTAAAATGTTTTTTTTTTTTTTTTCGAAATTTTTTATTTATCCATTAATATTTTATAAAAATTTAAAAAAGCAATATTGCATTTTTCCCTTCCATAATGTTTCTAGATATGTATGATTAAAAATTTTTTTGTTTTACGCTTTTTTTAAAAATCAAAAAGTATATAATACAGTAGTAAATGATTAAATTGATATGGATGAAAAATAGGGACGTGCTTTATCTTAATGATGATCAATATAGGGCAGTCAAGGACGTGAATGTATTTTTGCCAGAGTATATGCCATCAAAAATATACATAAGGAGTGAGTTTGAGAATTTATATCTAAGCCTTACAAATTTTTCAATAAAAGGGGTCAGGCTGTTTTTAGTTACTGGGCACAGGGGTTCGGGCAAGACACTGACAGCAAAGTCCCTGGTCCTCCAGCTCAACAATGTCATACCTACTTATTATATAAACGGTGAATCAAGGAATACTACAAGGAAGATCCTTGAATATATATTGATCCAGCCCAAACTCTCTGATAAAGCCCTATTTGATATGCTCCTAGACCGCATAAAAAAGCTAAATGCATCAGAAAAGCATGCGTGCCTTATTATAGATGATGCACAGTTTCTAAAGGACCATGACATAATAGAGCATTTCCTCCGCAATAGGGATTATAACTTAGACATAGTATTATTTTCCGTGAATGATATATGGCTCAATTTTCTATTGAAAAAGTATAGGGACGTCAAGGTAGAAAGGATAGATCTCCATGATTATACTGCTGATGAACTCATTAAAATAATGGAATACCGTGCTGACCTCGGGCTTGCTTCTAAGGACATGAATTCAATTAGTGCTACTGCAGGATATATTGCAAAGGAGTACAAGGGAAATGCTTCAATCGCTATCAGGCTATTACCGCACCTAGCTTCCAATGGCTGGCCCGTTGATCAGGAAAGGATTTCAGACCTTGTAAAGAAGTTTATTGAAAACGATGTTTCTTCACTTTTACGGGATTTGCCTGACAGGGGGATAATCGTATTGTTTGCACTGATCTATGAGAACGGGCTTGATGCAATTTACCCCATTTCTTCTAGGTTCGCTTCAGAGTTGCTCGACTACAATTTATCTTATGCAAGGATAAAGGCGTCCCTGGATTATCTAATCAATCTAGGCCTGGTAGCAGTGGTCCGTTCTGATTCTCCTGGGGCTCAGGGCAATGGTAAATCAAAACAGTCTTATTCATTGAAGTTATTGTTTGACAGGAAGATTGTAGTGATTGAAGCAATGAGGAGGTTCGGTGATAAAGTCCGTAATATCCTGGCGGATCCTGGGGATCAGGTTGGTGCCCTGATACGTTCTCATATGAGTTTTAATTATTTTAAGCGTTATTTTTATCCTGATAAGTAGAAACCTTTATTACACCCTTTTTTAATTTTAGAATTAATGGCAATGTTAGTTAGTTTGGAATATGATGTATTTGTTGGTTTAATAGATAGAGATGAGGATAGGAATAGGATTTATATGAAAAATTCTGAACAAGTCTTTTATAAGATCCATATTTTATATAAGCGTTTCCCATTTAATACTGATTATAATACAAAGAAATGGTTTACATCGCAAGTGTGTTCATTAGATAAGGTTATAGATCCATTGAATTTGTCATTAAAAAACAGTTATTTTGCGCCTACGTTGCCAGATTTAGAGATTGCTACTAAAGAAGATATTATTAAATTCTTAAAAGATTATTTTGCATTTCTTAAAGAGCTTTTAGATTTGATGAAAAAGGTATCATTAGAAGACAAAAAAACAATTACGAAATTCATATCTGAAAACAATAGTATTTGGAATTTTTATTTAATAAAATTACCTAGAGATGTCAAAGAAAAATATGACAAATTGGCAGATGAAATTTTGATATAATTTTTTTATTTTTTTAATTTAGGTTTTAAAAATGATAAAAATGATAAAAATAAGAATAAATTTTAAAAGAAAACCTGTATAGAATTGAAAAAAATAAATTATAAAAATATTTTATGTATGATAGAAATATTTAATAGACCCTTCTTAAATTTATGATTTGAGCAAAAATGAAGAAGGATGAAAAAATAAGGATAATAAACGCAGAAAGATATTTTGGAAAGGGGAATTTAGGAGCTGTTGGCCATGATTTCACAGATCCGTTCAATCCAGATCCTGTGCATATGGAATTTGTATCCCCAGCAAAGGCATTTAAAAAGGTAGAACCTTATATTCATAATGGCAAGCCTGGATTATTGGTATTAGCAGATCCTTTTTTTTGCCCTGGCGAAAAAAGTTGTTATTTCTTCTTTAAGGGGGAAGAACTGTACAGATATGCAAAGTTGGGCTTTTTTGAAGAGGACATAAGATTATATCTGACTATGAATTATGAAAAAGGGAAATGGACGTTACGGATTCAGGATGATGTTTTAAATTATATTTACGAGAAAATTTATTTAAAGGGGTTTTCTTCGAAAAAATTCATTCCCCATACATAATTTTTTTATTTGCGGGGGGTCAATTGTGAATAGATGGAGTTGTAAATAATGTACGCACTAATTCTTTCAAAGGGGCAATTCTGAAAATAACATAAACATTTGAACTTCCTATGTTTTAGAGAAGGGAGGCTAGTTATCTTTAGAAAAGTTTAAAATACCTTAAATTTAATGTATAAATATGCAAAGGGAAAAGGGTGTCTCTCCGGTAATTAGCAATATACTGCTTTTATTAGTCGTATTAGTGGTATTTATTGCAGGCTTAAATATAATATACCCTGAAATAATCCCCCAGAAAAGTCAAGTATCCTCGTCCTCTTTATTTTCAGCCAGTTATTCTTTTTCAAACGGAAACCTAATAATAAATATTAAAAACATTGGCGGGTCTTCTTTAAGCACAAATTCTCATAGTTTAGATGTTGTAATGCAGGGGAACGGGGTCTCATATCTGGTTTCTCATTTATTATCGAGCATAGTAAACGCCCCCTCTGTCCCTGTAAATGGGACAATAATATATAATTCCAACATGGACGGGATCAGGATCCCAGCCAGCCAGCAGTCCGGCCTGACCATAATTGTCTCGATAATAGACAGCAATGCCAACAAAGTGATCTGGGACGCCCAGTTCCAGACCGCGAAATATTCCAGCCTGCAGATTGCCTCATTCTCCCCCATAAATGTAACTGTAGGGGCCCCAGTAGGTCTGGGTGCAGTGGTCTCTGGCGGTGATCCGCCGTACCACTATTCCTGGTCCTCCAGCCCGTCCACGGGTTATTTCACTGCCCAGGGCCAGCCCACCACAGAATTCTACCCCAGAGCCCCTGGGACTTATGTGATCAGTGTGGTGGTCTCTGACAGTTTTTCCGCCACCAGCACCCAGAACATCAGGTATTACAACACCAGCAACAGTTACATAGGTCCTGCCAGAGTCTCAGGGTCAGTAACAATTAATGTAGCAAGTGAGAACATAAGCTCCTCTGTATCATCCGAAAATCCTTTTGTCCTGATAAACAATCTATCAATTTCCCCCAGTGGGGCAATTTCCCCCAACTTGGGTGGGATGGGCTATGGTACTATAACCTTTACTGAAAGTGGTCTACCACCTTATGACCAGTGGACTGTAACTTTATCTACTATTGGTGCGCAATCTTCAACTTCATCATCTATTGAATTTACGAATGTAAATTATGGTTCTTATTATTATTCTGTAAGTCAGGTAGGCAATTATAATCCCAGCCCATCATCAGGTTATGTTATTGTATCAAGATCGGATCGATCTCCTCAGGTAAACATTACATTTAGTCTTTCTCAATCAACGACAACATATACTATCACTTTTACCGAGTCCGGCCTTCCTTCTGGAACCTCCTGGTCCGTCACCTTAGACAATGCCCCCCAGAGTTCCACGACAGACACCATAACCTTCACAAACGAGATCAATGGCCAGTACCAGTTTTCCGTCAGCGGAGTCTCAGGCTACACAGCCAACCCGTCCAGTGGCACAGTAACCGTGAATGGTCAGGACGTAACCCAATACATCACTTTTTCACCTTCTTCCACAACATATACAGTAACCTTCAGTGAAAGTGGCCTTCCCTATGGCACTTCCTGGAGTGTCACCTTTAATGGCAATACTGAAAGTTCTACCACAAGTTCAATAACATTCTCTGGGATCTCCTCAGGCAATTATTATTTCTCTGTAGGCTCGGTTTCTGGGTATACTGCCTCTCCTTCAAGCGGTCCGCTTACAGTAAGTTCTAATTATACAGAATCTATCACTTTTTCACCTTCTTCCTCAACATATACAGTAACATTTTATGAGAATGGTCTGTCTTCTAATACGCTCTGGGCCATAACCTTTAATGGTCAGACTCAGTACGATTCTAGTAATTCGATTACATTTACTAATGTTCAAAGTGGTTCATACACATATACTGTAGGTCCCCCAACAGGCTACACTGCCTCTCCAAGTCAGGGAACAATATCAGTACCAAATACCCTAGATGTTTATATAACGTTTACCCAGCAGGGCACCACGACATATACTGTTACTTTTACAGAGTCCGGTCTCCCCTCTGGATATTATTGGACTGTTACTTTTAATGGCAATAGCCAGAGTTCTACATCTTATTATATAGAATTTTCAGGAATTACCCCAGGCTCATACTCTTTTTCTGCCTCTGCATCTGGCTACACTGCAAACCCTAGTTATGGTACAATATATGTTATCGGCAGTAATGTAAATCAGCAAATTTCATTTACTAATTCTCAATCTCAATTCACACTGACCTTCACCGAATCAGGCCTGCCCTCTGGTACTCTCTGGCAGGTCAGTATTGCAACGCAGGGTAGCTACTATGTACCATATTATTCCTATACTAGTACCATTTCTATAACTCTTGATACTGGTACATACTTATTTTCAATCCCTTCAGTGACTGTGGGCAGTACTGTCTACAACCCCCAGCCCAGCAGTGGCCAGACATATTTAAGCTATGACCAGACTATCCCTGTGGTCTTTGGTCAGCAGGCCCAGGTAGTGTTGCAGGAGTCTGGGTTGCCCAGCGGTGTTGGCTGGGCATTTACTTTTAACGGCACCCAGTACACTGTTTACGGCAACCAATATACCCTCTCAGTTGTCCAGGGCTCCACCAATTACTTAAGTGTCCCTGAAGTATCGTATAACGGTGTCACCTATGCCCCGTCCCCCAGTTATGGCACTTACACAATAACATATTCCCCGTATTACATCTATATCACCTTCGCCCCTTACATTAACCTGATCTTCCAGGAGTCTGGCTTGCCCAACGGTGCAACCTGGAGCATGTATGCTAATGGTGAATACGGCAGTAGCAGTTCTTCACAGATAACCTTCTCCGTCCCCCAGAACACTTACGTAAGCTATTCTGTGAACAATGCAGTATACAATGGCATTACTTACATGCCATCCCCCCAGTCTAGTTCTGTTTATGCTGGCATCAATAACCAGGTAGTTTACATCACCTTCATTCCCATGTTCAATGTCATCTTCACTGAATCAGGCCTGCCCAATGGTGTTTTCTGGTGGGTCAACTTTAATGGCATGAACTATTCCGCATTTGCCCCTAACTCAATTTCCTTCCTTGCCCCTGCGTATGCTGTATACTCATACTTTGTAGATACTGGGATCTGGTACAACGGCATATATTATTTAGCCAGCCCCAGCTCTGGCAGTATCTACCTCTCCCAGAACAACCAGCAGGTCCAGATCACTTACAACGCATATTACATGATCAACGTAACCTCCTGCCGTCTCCCCTCTGGCTCCTCCTGGTCCTTCAGCATCCTCCAGACCGGCCAGACCGCCACGGGCACCAACCAGACCCTGAGTGTCCTGGTCCCTGCAGTCGGTTCCACCTATACCATTCAAGTCCATATAGGCACTTATCCTTATTCCATATTCCTCCCCGTGAACGCTTCTAAGCAGTATGGTGGGGTATATATTCTCTCATTCCAGCCCAACGCCACCTCTTCCTACGACCTGAACGTCCAGGCCTCCGTGTCCAGGTCTGGCGGTTTCACAGTCTGTTTCCGTGGTTACTACCAGGTAATAACGGTCAATGCCACAGCCGTATTGCCCCTTTATTCGGACACCAACCTTGTAGCCCTGTACGGCTCGACTTACTATTACTCAAACAACACCGCCCTCTCTAACAACATAATCTACAATGGCAGTAGCAACTTCAAGGGCTGGGAGGTAGTCAACCTCCTCTCCTGGGGCGGTCTGGGTGGCATGATGCAGGACAACACCACTACCCCCAGCAGGCTGATAATGTTGTCCAGCGCAATAGAGGTGATAGGTCTCGGCCCTACCTACCATACCACAACCTCCTCGGGCAGTGTAGAATACGGTTATCCCAGCTCATACCCGACCCTGTACGCAGGCAGTAATTCATATTCCCAGTACAAATGGGTCATTGCCAACTCAATAACCCTGAAGACCCCCAGCCCGTACTATAAGTTCAACCCCACCTCAGTCCTGGCAGTCTCAACAATAACTATAAGTGTCTATGGAATCACTGGCGCTTCCCAGTACCTGCTCTGCATAATCAACCTCACCGTCTACCCTGTCCTAACCATGAGCTTTAGCACCACCAGCCAGACCTCAGCCCTCCCCGGTTATGTATTCACTGTCTCGTTCACCCAGCCCCTCCCGTCCAGTGCCACAGTAGTCCTGGACCTTTCCGGGTTCGGTGCGGGTAGCCTGTCCCTGTCCCAGATGCCTGGTTCTGGCGGTTATACCTACACTGGCTTCTCCTATCTCCCGTATGTACTGGGCAGTCAGGGCAGTGGCAGTTCCGGGTATGTCCAGGTAAAGGTAACAGTGACTGTTTCCAGTAGTACCTACACCTTCACCGAAAACGTCTTTTACACTATGCAGTGATCAAGGATTAAAGGGATGAATTAACAGAATAAAAATCAAAATCAAAAAAACCTGAAAAACAGCTTGAAAAATTAAAAAATCAATTTTTTTATTTTTTTATAAATCTCTGGGGTTTCATCCTGTTATTTTTTCCTATTTCATTTTCCCTGTATTCCCGCAGGCTCGTGCCCGATATCTTTCATATTCATATTTATGTCCTGTATCTGTATTCCTACCCCTTGCCCCACCTCGATCTCGTTGTTTTCTGTTTTGTTTTTATTGTTCATCTTATATATTCTTCTTTTTTCTTTCTTATACCTTTCCATTTTGACATAACCCCTTTTGCTGACCTTCTTCAGGTCGTCTCTCCTAATAAGTATTGTTGAAATGCTTTTTGTTAGAGAATAATATACGTCATCATCCACCAGCCGTGGGTTCAGCCCGATTTCCTTAAGCATCCGAGAAGCGATCTTTTTTGTGTTAATATATTCCATTTTCCCTATGTGCTTGTCTATCCTGTTTTTCAGAAACTCCTCCATTTGCTCTTCAGGTATATTAAAGATTGATATCCACTTATGCAGTTTTTTTTCACTCCCTATGTATTTGGCTGGTCTCCCTCTCTTGTTCATGCATAATTCAAAATCTTTAATGTATTATAAATATTTCTAAAAATCTCATCCACTATTCGTTTCTCACATATTTTCAAGTCCGCTCTTTTATCAGGAAACCTGTTCAGGACCACAGCCCAGTTCTCTGTCCCGCCCCCAGCCCTCAGGCCCTGGTCCACAGTCTGCACTGCCTCAGCCTTCCTGTCTCTGTATCTCTGGTATTTCTGGGTCAAGTCCTGCCCCTGTGCGGGCACAGAAGATCCAGAAATTTTAGTTTCTCATCTACTGTGAGTTCTGTGTTTCCATAGCCTTTTTCACTTTCTTGTAATTTTCAGCCAGTCTTGTCACTTCATCCAAGTGTTCCATAAGCAGTTTCACATACTCAGCATGCTCGCATTCCTCGCTCCCGCAAGTGATGCAGAACGGCTTATCTTTATTTATGATGCTTACCTTGATCTCCTTTTCATTCTTTGACCCCATGAACGCAATATCGTTGAACGTGACCACATTCTTCCTCGTATCTATCTCAGTCTCAAGCATATTGAACAGCAGTGCAGTTGCCTCGATCACTGCCCTAGCCGTCATGCTCGTCTCCAGTGCCTCCACTTCCACCACTGGGTCAAAGAACCTCTTTTCCATCTGTTTTGCCATTTCCTTATACTTTTTTAGGAATATTATCCCCTTTCTTGTAATATACAAATACCTATATGTCCCATCCGGGTTAATAAAATAATGGATCAGCCCGAATTTCTCCAGGGTCTCGTAATCCTCCCTAGTCGCATTGTCCACAGCTACTATTTTCTGCTGTGTTTTGATTTCATTTAAGTTTTCAAGTATTTTATACATTATCTCCCACCTAGGGCTCCTCAGGAGCTCGAGAATGGCAATTTCCCCGACTATCTTTTTTTCCTGCGTTCCGTTTTCATTCATAAAACCACCTAATATGTTTGTTAATAATATCTAAATAATATTTTAACATTTTCCATTGTATTATAAATTTTTTTATTCTTTTTCATTCAATAAATGTTTAAATTTCAATGAACATGTTTAGGGTCTCCTTCAGTGTCCTGACCCCCTCAGGTATCTCCTGGATCTCCTGTGCCCCTGTGCACACCACCCTGCCCGAGCTGAACAGCAGGAACGTCAGTTTCTCCTGCCTGTACACCAGCCCTGGGAACTGCTCTGGCTCGTATAGTCATATATTGCAGAAACTTTATATACAATAGATGTAATATATTATTATCTATGATGGCAAATGAAGTTTTGAATTCATTCAATAGAGGTGGGTTATGAAAGTTAAAAGAACAGAACAGATTTACATTGGAGAGAATGATACAATCTCAAAACTATGCCATATTTCAAAGAATTTATACAATCAAACAAATTATGTATTGAAACACCAATTTATAAAAAAGGAAAAATTATCATCATATGAAGATCTTGTAAAATTATTTCAAACACCATCTAAAAATGATGAAGAAAACAATTATCAAAAACTTCCAGCAAAAACAGCCCAGTGGACAATCAGAAAAGTAAGAGAAGCATGGAGCTCATTTTTCAAAGCATTGAAGGAATGGAAAAAACACCCTGAAAAATTTACTGAAATGCCAGAGCCACCCAAATATAAGAATAAAAATGGTGAATTCCTTTTGATATTCACCAACCAGCAGTGCAAGATTGAAGATGGGATATTAAAATTCCCTAAAATAATGAATTTGGAGGTGGAAACAAGGTTAGATGATGTGGATTTGAGAGAGGTAAGGATAATACCCCAGGGTGTAGGGTATATAATTGAAATTGTATATATGAAAGAGATAGGGGACATTGGTAAGAGAGAAACACACAGGATTATGGGTATTGATATTGGATTGAGGAACATCGTAACCATCGGAGACAGCATCTCTAATGAAGGGATTGCTGTCAAGGGCGGTGTTCTGAAATCAATAAACCAATACTATAATAAAGAGAAAGCAAGATTAAAATCAATAAGCGACAGGCAAAACAAAGATAAGAGATTAACAAAGAGAGAAAAGAGGTTGCTCATGAAAAGGAACAGGAAGATAAAGGATATTATGCACAAACTGAGCAAAGCAATTGTTCAATATGCTAAAACAAGAGGCATTGATACAATAGTTATAGGCCACAACAATGGCTGGAAGCAGTCAGTAAACATGGGAAGGATCAACAACCAGAACTTTGTGGAGATACCTTTTAACACATTGATAAATCAGATCAAATACAAGGCAGAGGAATCTGGAATACAAGTAATGATACAAAACGAAGAACACACAAGCAAGTGTTCATTCCTTGACAATGAAAGCATTGAGCATCATGATGAGTACATGGGAAAAAGAATAAAGAGGGGCATTTTCAGGTCCAAGGATGGAATACTGATGCATGCAGATCTCAATGCCGTGTATAACATAATAAAGAAAGCATTCCCTGAAGCGTTTGCAGACGGGATAGAGGGTATAGGGTTATACCCACGAAGTTTAAGCATCCCTGAGTTCATAGGGATGATAACTTCCAAAGGTGTATGTTAACAAGGTTAACATAAACCATAACCTGATACCACCACAATATTTTGGGGTGGATATGGATAACAAATATCTCACAAAAAAAATTCAAGATTAATTCTACCCGCTTTTGCAGAGGGTGCATTGATTTCAATTGGTGATCATCATTCATCTAAAGGAGATGGTGAAGTTTGTGGAACAGCAATAGAAACAGGTGCAAAAGTTAAATTGAAAGTTAACATTTTAAAAGGTGAATATTGCATTTTGGGTGAGAGTGATTTAAAACAAAATGGTGAAATTATAATTTCCACAGGAATAGATGATTATCTTTATAGAGCTTCAAAAATGGCTGTTAAAAATATGATAAATTTTCTTGAAAAATATCATTTTACAAAAAAAGAAGCATATGTATTATGCAGTGTGATTGGTGATCTAAAAATTTCGGAAATTGTGGACGAACCAAATTTTGTTGTTTCATGCATACTTACTAAAAACGTAGTTATGCAGAAGTATTATGAATAACATGCTCCGGCCGGGATTTGAACCCGGGTCATCGGCTTTCTCCGTTTTTTCAAACTCGAAAGGCCGGAATGCTTGACCGGTCTACACCACCGGAGCTTTAAAAACCATATACAAAAAAGATATAAAATGTTTTCAATGTATAGGCCACCAAACCTTTAAAAGTTCAATTATTATTGCTCCCAATATGGATATGTAAATCACTAGCTTTGGGTCTATCTTTGGGCCCTTTGACTTTTCTTCTTCAAAGTACCTGATCAAACCTGCTGCTGATTGAAAGCCCATACTTTTGCTCTGATCTGCCATGTTTATCACGAATAATACTTAGTATTTAAGATTTTCAGTAGAATTCTTCCAAGATATCTTTTTTCATTTCTACACTCTTTTCAGTTAATGGCCCTTGCTTCAATACAGGATCTATGTCGTTATATGTTGGTTTTTCAACCTTATAAAATATCCCTATTGGTATTTTATCACCTGATTCAGTTGCAAGTTTATATGCACTATCAAAGTTAGTTACATCATTTCCCTGTAATTTATATACCCTTTCTTTGTAATATTCATATGTAGCAATTTTATTCCAGGTAACGCAGGGGCTTAAAACATCTATCAATGCAAATCCTTTGTGTTTTAAAGCTTCGACGATCAAAGACTGGAGGTGCTTTATTTCACCCGAATAACCCCTTGCAACAAATGTAGCGCCTGCTGTGAGAGCAAGCGTTAATGGATTTACAGGAACCTCCAATGACCCTTCTGGTGGTGGTGTTGTTTTAGATACAAATCCCAATGGTGCGGTAGGTGAGGCCTGACCAGTTGTTAATCCGAAAACCTCATTATCTGAAACTATGTACTTTACATCCACATTTCTTTTTGCTGTATGGTAAAGATGGTTAAGGCCTTCATAATAACCATCACCGTCACCGCCATATGCAATTACTGTTAACTTGGAATTCGCAAATTTAATCCCAGAAGCTACAGGCAAAGGTCTACCATGCAAACCATGAAAACCGTAAGCCCGTATATATTCTGGCATATTACTTGAGCAGCCTATACCGCTTACAATTACTACATTGTGCGGCTCTATCCCAAGTTCAACAAGTGCACCTTTAATTGCCGTCCACTGAGAAAAATTACCACAACCTGGGCACCAGTCAGGTTTAACATGGTACTCATAATCCTTCAATGTGACCATTTTTATGCACCTCCAATTTTTTTAAATTCATTTACAATCTCATTCGGATAGAATGCTTCACCATTGTACTTATTTATTTTCAACGTATCCAAACCTGTAAACATTTTTATAAGACCTGAAAGTTGACCTGAATAATTATTTTCAACAACTATTATCTTTTTACCCTTTGTTTTTATGATGAAATCCTCTGTATTGAATGGAAATATGTATTTTACTTCCAGTACACCTGCCTTTATACCTTCTTCTCTTAAAATATCAACTGCTTCTTCAACAACACCCTTTGTTGAACCCCACTGAACTAGTACAATTTCAGCATCCTCTATTCTGTAAGTTTTGAAAGGTGGCAGGTTCTTTTTCAATGTTTCAAGTTTTCTCATTCTTTTTTCAACAGACAATTTTCTCTTTATTGGATCTGTAATGACATCGCTAACAACATCTCCCCTTTCATCATGTTCATCACTATCTTCATTATGCATTAGTCCTCTCATTCCTGGAAATGCCCTCGGAGAGATACCATTCTCTGTATATTCATACCTTAGAAAATTTTCAGTATTTTCTTTAGCAATCAGACCCCTGTCAATGTTAAATTCCAAGCTTATATCATCTAAAGATTCTATTCTTTCTGATAGATATAGGTCTGATACAACTATTACTGGCATTTGATATTTATCAGCAAGATTTAATGCTTCTCTTGTGTAGTAATAAGCTTCTTCCACGTCACCTGGTGCTATTACAGCCCTCGGGTAATCACCGTGTGATGAATTTATAATCATCATTAAATCACCCTGTTCTGTTTTTGTTGGCAGTCCGGTACTGGGACCGGCTCTCTGGGATTCATAGATGACAACAGGTACCTCTAGCATTGATGCAAGACCAATTCCTTCATGCATTAAATCATAACCACCACCGGAACTCCCTGTCATTGCTCTAATGCCAGCATAATTCATACCAATAACCGTATTTATTGCAGATATTTCATCCTCAGGGACTTTAATGAATATGTTTAATTCTTTTGAATGCGATGCTAACCAATGTAAAGTTGATGATGCTGGCGTCATTGGATACGCAACATATGCTTTTATGCCACCAACAGCGGCCCCCAGACCAACTGCTTCACCACCGCCCATCAAAAGTTTCTTTTTACCATTTCTAGGCAATGTACCAATTTTTTCAAAATTGTTCATATAATAATTGTATCCCTGCCTCGCCGCTTCTATATTTTCATCTGAACTTTTACCTTTAAATACAGTTTCTATAGCTGAAACTAAGATCTCAATATCCAAGTCTAATGCAGCAATGACCATACCAAGAGCTACAGTATTTTTCAATAATGGATTTTTGCTTATTTTTGACGATATTAAAGAAAGAGGAGAAGGCAAATACTTAACAAAATCCCTTTTCTCATAATTTTTTATGGATTCGTCAAATATTGCTATCCCTTTTAAATATGATGCACCCCCTTCGTTAATGTTTGGGTCTGTGTGTCTGTTGAGAGAATCCTCATTCAAAGCAATGAGAATGTCAAGACCATCCCCCTGATTCTTAACCTTTTTATCTGAAACCCTAATCTGATACCAGCTATTTCCGCCCCTGATCAAATCCTGATAGTAATTATATCCGAATATATGCAATCCATGCCTCGTGAATGTTTTTGCAAGCAAAATGCCTGCAGACTGTACGCCATCACCGGCAGCTCCACCTATTCTAATTACAAAATCATTTTTCATATTTTATTAGTTAGGCTGGACAAGAATATAAAATTTATTGATTGGCATTTGAGAATCGAAAGAATTATATGTATTACCTATATATACCAAAATTACCTGTGATGGAGAAACAATTATGACAGAGGTCCTTGAAGAATTGGAGGAAAAGTACGAAAAAAAGAAAAAAGAACTTGATATTCATAAAGCTGAAAGGGACAGGTTTGATAAAGAGGCGGATGAATGGGCGGATAAAAGGGATGAACTAAATAAACAAACAAAAGAGCTATTTAAACAGGCTAAGGAATTGAAAGATAAACGGGATGAATTAAATAAAACAGTTCAGGAATTAAAAAAGGAAAAGGAAACATTAAAGGAAAAATATTTGTCACTTCAAAATGAATTGAAGGAAATCAGGAAAAAAGTTGTTTTTTCAAATAGAGATAGACCTGCAATATCACAATTAAAGAAAAGATTAAAAGATTTAGAAAATAAGCAGGAAACAAAAGTTTTAACAAAGGAAAAGGAAGCGGAACTGGTCGAAGAAATACATAATCTTCACTTGCAAATTGAAAAAATGAAAAAAGAAGAGGAAGAAATGGTAAAAAACAGCCAGGAATATATGGAAAAAAAGGCTGAGTTCCTTGGAACAAAGTTAAAGCTTGATGAGATAATAAAAAAGATTGAAGATGTTGCAAATGAGGCTCAGAAATACCATGACCAGGCTATGGAAATTTTCGAAAAAGCACAGGAAATAAGAAAAGCTGCTGATGAAGCACATCAAAACTATCTTACGGCTGTTCAAAAAGCAAGGGAAGAGGATAATTTAGTTCATGATATTATTAGGGAATTAAAAGATTTTGAAAAACTTATTACTGGATTAAAGGTGAAACAGAGTGCAACAAAGAAACAGGAAAAGGAAACTGAATTAAAGAAGGTGGCTGAAAACATATTCGAAAAATTCAAGAAGGGTGAACCTTTAACCACAGAAGATATATTGATCCTGCAAAAGGCAGGATTCATGTAAAATTTTCAAAACGCACAGCAAATATTTTTCTTTACAATCTCATAATTGTTTTTGCTTGCATATTCAATCGTGCTTGGGGCGGGTATGGTAATACCTTTGACACCAAGATCTATCGCTCTTATTTCAAAATCTTTCAAAATTCTTGGCCTCATACAACCAATGACATGTTCCTTCTTAATGTTATTAATTGAATAAGACAAAACATTTGCCATTTCATCTACATGAGGCAATTTAATGTTCTCCATGGGCGTTCCTTTTGTTGGTATTAAAATTAAGAATATTAGTTTCCTGAAATTGTTAAGATTTTTAAGGTAATTAATGGTATCATATTCGTATGAAATATTTCCAAAATTAAGGCCTATTATTATATGTGGCGTATAGGATATGCCAGAAAGATCCAAAAGATCAAGAGATTTCTTGTAAAATTCTGAGGTTTTATTAAGGCCAAAAACGTTTTTTATGATTTCATCGGAAATCACAGCATCAAATGAAACATTATCAATACCCATTTCATCAATAATTTTTATATCCTCTTCTTCAAGAATACCAGTGTGTGCATTTATGATCAATGGAAAATCTTTCTTTATTTTTTTTACCACATCCTTGAATTTTTTTAAAGGTAACTTTCCATTAAGGTCCGAGCCACCGCTGAGAAGAAAACCCTTTCCTCCAAATTCGTATATTTTCTTTGCGGTGTTGTAAAGAGCTCCTTCATTTACTGCAGGAATCATACCTTCCAAATAGTGCCTAGAGCAATGCTTGCAATTCAAAGAGCAGTAAGTTCCAGTTAAAGATATGGAAGGAAATTCCTTACCAGGGTAATATGTCTCTAATATTTTCATTTTGTAAGATTAAAATTAACCCCTTTAAAAAGTTTTACAAATTTTTCTTTTTCCATAGGGCTTTTAAAAATATATTTAATAAATGCTCTTTCGTCAAGATAGATGTTTAAACCTAACCCCAGGAATTGAATACCATTAAGCCGAATATTATCATTGTTAAATTTTATGATTTTATGCTCATTAATAATTTCACCTATCCTTTTGTTTAAAAGAGAGGGCTCATCCCCGCCAAGCAATAGACCGTATTTGTAGTGCGGATATCCACCGTCAATTATACCTGTATCACCTGCACCATAGAAATCACCGCATCTTATAGGTATAATCCTTCTGAGAGCATATGTGTCCATAATTTCATATTCATCTGTAAGTTCTGTTTTCCCTTTTGCGATGCAATTTGGAATTTTCAATTTTACGCCTCCTCTGGCCCTCAAATAGTCTTGCTTATATCTTATTTCAAGGTGTATATGCGGGTCTGTCCAAGGCCTGAAATAAGGTGAAATGTACAACTTTCCAAAAACCTGCCCTGATTTTACTTCTTCACCTACTGAAAGGTATGGTTCAACATGCAGAATTTTTACATAATATTCACCTGAATCAATTATGATCACATGCTCTTTCATATTATTTTTTCTCATGATATGAACCTGAGCATCTATAATTACACCAGACACGGGTGATTTTACATCTTCTATTTTTCTTGAAACTGGAAAAATATCAACTGCCTTAAGCTCCCTGTGAGCTAGGAAAGGTGAATTTAAAAAGCTAAAAAAGTATCCTGGAAATGATTCTATTTTTAGTCCGTCTGCCTCAGCAATTATCACCACAATGATCTTAAAACATTTTTTTATATTAATACTTACTTGTTTTATCCTAATCTTTGAATCACGGCTTTTTAATAATAATTAGGTTGTCTCATATTTTCTCATGCCACAAGATCCATAATTTTTTTGTTCTATCAAGAATTTGATTCATCAAAATTATAATGTTGTATACCACAATTTTCATTCCTACTGAAACATCATAATTCCTATTTCTTACGAAACAGATATATTCACATCCAAGTATGTCCTTAAGTATCGCAAATGTTCTTTCAATCTCTCATCTTAGAGAATATCTTGATGCCTCTTCTTCTTGCATCCGAAAGCCTTGATTCAATGATTCCTCTCCTTCTATTTTTATCTATTACTGGTATACAATTTGTATTTTAAAAAACATATTCGTATAAGTCAGAAGAATCATATGCTAAATCCATTGGCAAATACGAATATTCTTTTAAAGTATTGATCAATGGAAAGATATGTTCTTGTCGTGTAAAGATGCCTTTGTAACAT
>OGCG01000872.1_pt1 | contig 16664 bp, 15 predicted proteins | sample 1570061 | NCBI WGS metagenome assembly OGCG01 (sample SAMN06268698, study PRJEB24515) | hot springs metagenome | isolation source: Joseph's Coat, Yellowstone National Park, Washington, USA | place: USA:Joseph's Coat, Yellowstone National Park, Washington, USA
TCCGCCACCAATTCGGGTTTATATCATGTGGGCAACCGGGGGGTATCCAACGGTCCCTTTAGGGACATTTATTCGTAGTAGTCCCTCTGGGGAAAAAGGAGCGATTAAAGCCCTCCCACAACCTCACAAAGTTCAGGGAGTCATCAGCATTACTGTCAGCACTACTAAGGGGAGTTATAAACACACGTGTTTTAAGGGCGTAGGTTAAAAGTAGCTTTCGTCAGCGTTACTAAGGATAACTATAAAGAGGAGTATTTAAACGTGTGGCTATCCATCCCTTCTGTGGGATCTCCCGCTCCATTGGCATTGTTTTTGTGTAGCAGGCTACGATAAATGAGTGGTTAAGTAATGACGTGTGCACATCGGTGTTTTACCGAGGCTTTTATCATTATTATTATTTTTCCTTCCGTATGCTCTGCATAACGTATGTGTTGTTTGAGAGAGGCTTTTATCATTATTATTTTTTATTTTTCTTCCCTTTTATCAATTTTCACCTCATCCTAAGCTATAGGTCACGACCCCTTAGGGTCTTTTCAACATTTCTATAAAACCCTGATGAGAACATTGGGTGCCCCTTCCACATTGCCAAGTTAACATAACAGAAGCTGTAAACTCGTTCTTAAGCCTGATACCGACAAACCCTTCTTAAGGTATTTTTGCCGTAGAGAACCGACAGTAACTACTAACCGCTTTATAAGACGCGTCACGAAGAAAAGTATAAGAGGCTTTACCGCTTACACATACATTATGCTTTGTGTAGACGACCCAAAAAACTACTGTTCGCATCCGGATAAACTCCTTAAAGACCACTTGAAAGAGGTAGGAGAGTTGTCCTCCCGAAATATAATGGGGGCCGGGAGGTCCGACCTGAAGTCGTTCGCGTTCACGGCCGGTGCCCTGCATGACGTCGGTAAGTTCACCCACAGCTTTCAAGAACACTTGAGGACCGGGAAGAGGTTACCTTGTTCTGACCACGCCTTAGTTTCTTCCCTGATAGCATACGGCGAGAGCAAGAGGTACCTAAGCGGTACCGACGAAGTGAAAAATAACGTTTACCCCCTCCTCACCATGCTGGCGGTATTATCCCACCACGGGGAACTGAAGGGGCTGACAACCCTGTTTGATCTCTTGAACAAGAAAGCTGAGGAAGTCGAGTCGGGTAACTCGTGCTTATCGGATCAATTGAGAGAACTGGAGAAAAAGTGGGACTACATTAAGTCCGAGCTGGACTTTTTAGACCTGCAAGTAAAGCCGTCCATCTCCCTATTGAAGGAGGCAAGGAAGTCCGTTTACACGGTCAGGAAGTATCTCTCCGAGCTGATAAGCGAACAGAAGTACTTCTGGGACTGGTACTTCGACGGGATCTTACTTTTCTCTTCACTAATCGATGCGGACAAGCACAGTGCCTCGGAGACTCAGTACGTTAGCTCACCCTCTCTGGACCCGTCTTTACTTATTGAGTATGCTGAGTCCTTACCGAGGTCGGGTAGAGTACAACCTATGAGGGATGAACTCTTTAATTACGCGGTGAGCACTCAGCTAAAAGACTCCATCTCTTTCCTCAACGCCCCTACGGGTAGCGGAAAGACAATTTCCGGTAGCATCTTAGCGTTAAAGAGGTCTAAGAGGAGGGTAGTGTACTCCCTACCTTTTATAAGTATAATAGAACAAGCTTACGACGTGTTACGGAGGGTTTACGGTGACTCCGTGTTGAAGTATCACCACCTATCGTACTTCCTCGATAACAAAGGTAACAAGCACACGGACATGGGTGACGAGTACACGGACATGGAGAGGAAGTTGATGGTCGCAGAGAGCTGGGACTCCCCTTTCGTGGTGACCACTTTTGAAGCCCTTGTCAGTACTATTTTGTCGTCGGAGAACTCCTACCTGAAGAGGTTACACAACTTGGCTAATTCTTCACTTATACTCGACGAAATACAAGCTATGGGTATAGAGGAGTTATACGTCGTGAAGGAGGCTCTGGAAGAGGCTGTGAAACGTCTGAACATTGAAGTCCTCTTCATGACCGCCACTAACCCCTTCTGGGAAGGTTCTTCACCCGTGAAAACGAAGCCCAACAGATACGTGGTGGAACTGGAACTGGGGAGTACTGTGTCTCCCGAGGAGATGGCAGATCAAGCATGTGACAAGGGCGATATAATGGTGGAGTATAATACAATAGCCTCTTCCCTTAAGGGGTTCGACGTGTTAAAGGAGTGCACTAAGGGCAGTAAAGTTTACTACTTGTCCACACGTGTGGCACCAAAAGAGAGGCTGGAGAGGGTTAAGAAGATAATGAAAGAGAAGGGCAAAGGTAACGGTGTGGTATTAGTCACGACACAGTTAGTAGAGGCCGGTGTAGATCTGGACTTCACGGAGGCGATGAGGGATTTAGGCCCCATAGATTCCATAATTCAAGCGGCGGGGAGGGTTAACAGGAACTGGGTCAGGGAGTCGGGAAAGCTCAAGGTGGTGAGGGTTAAAAGGGAGGGGTTACCTACGGACTTCGCTTTAGTTTACGGTAAGCTGACTGAAGAGGTCACCCTGAACGCCCTTGAGGGCAGGTCGTCTTTTACGGAAGCTGAAGTGGAGGACGTGTTGAAGAAGTACTACGACGTGTTAAAGGTAAAGTTTAAGCCTTCGAACTCAAAGTTGAGGTCTGACCTGCTGGGTAAAGTCACGGGATTGGAGTTCGATAAGGTGAAGTTGCAGTTGATAAAGGAGGAGCCTAAGTACACCGTGTTCGTGATGCTGGACAAAGAGGCGGAGGAGGTGTATGAGAGGTTGAAGGAGGCGTTAAAGTCTAAGGGTTTCTCCAGAAGAGCTTTAGTGAAGGCGTTGATGGCTAAGGCTGAAAACTATATAGTGAAAACGTGGGAGGAATTGCCTTTAGAGCAGGACAGCGAACTCGGTTGGTATATAGTCAGGAGAGAGGAAGTGGAGAAATATTATGACAAAGAGAAAGGCCTTAAGTCGGAGAAAGACGAAAGTGCGATAGTCTGGTAATACGGTAAGTGTCTGACTTTTTCTCCGTTCTGGAAGGTTCTCTTCCAAGGGGTTCATAATTCCCACCATCGATTCGGGACTACATTTGGTGAGCAGTCGAGTGGCTCAGAGGACCACTCCCACTTGAAAGGGGGACTTTCATTGCCGAGCTCTAGTCCCTTGAGAGAGATACTGATTGCTCCTCCCAAAGTCCCATTAAGCCCTCAGTCGAGCTCCTGAGGAACGTCGTTATCACCACTAAAATTTATCACGACAAATGAGTATATGGGACTATCCTGAAGACGCTTTCCGTCTCCTTAACCCCCTTTTCTGTAATAGAGCGACTTTTAGTAGGAAGAAGAGCGAAGTGATCAGCATATACTGAGGAATTTTCCTAAGAGGGAGTGTAAAATAAGGGGCTATCCATCTCCTTGGCTAGTATTTCCGCCTCCTCAACCCGCAATTTCTGTAACGATTTGTCAGAGGTGATGAAGTTCGTAAACGAAGCGGAAGTAGGCGTGGTTAAAGTGGATAGACCTACCATAGAGTTAGACCAACGGGTACCCTACAGCGGATTTAAGGGATCGGGTAATGAGGTTAACAAAGAGTTGGGTGAAGAAGCCCTGCAATTCTACAGCATGACTAAGGTGGTGTAGTTAAACTGGTGAGCTCTTGCCAGTTCGTACGTTTGGAGTATGGGCTTAAGTGTTTTATAATCCATTTTTTCCTTTCTCTCGTGAATTTACCTCTTTCGTTTTGAACACACCTAGACCGTCATAGAGCACTTTTTTGTGCTTTAACATCTCCTTAACGTCACCTAACTCTAGTTTATCGGGAGTAACTACAATGATGTCTGCCGAAAAACCCCTTTTCATAGTGTATAGTTTCGAGGCTTCTTCTATCTCGTCGTTGACTTTATCTAATACGATGAGCACATCGTAATCGCTTGAAGGCCAGAAGTCCCCTCTAGCCCTAGAGCCGAAAAGGACTATACTCACTTTCCCGTTATAATACCTCACTACTCTCTCTACAAACTGCTCAAACTGCATAATTTTAAAAATTCTTAGGGGGATTTTAAGGTATTGGTAGAGAAATTCTGGTTCGGAAAGGCTAGGGATTTCCTTAAAGTAGCGAAAGAGAGTAAGGAGGAGTATCCTTGGCTTTCGTGTTTCGCTTCTCAACAGAGTGTGGAGTTTACAATAAAGGGTATCCTAATGAAGTATAAAGGGTCTTACCCTTTCACCCACGACTTAAGTGAGCTATTAGACACTTTGAACAAGGAACTCTCGGTTGCCGTTCCGGAAGAAATAATGAAGGAGTGTGACTTCCTTACTCCCCATTACACTCAGGCTAGATATTCCATTGTAAGTAGTTATAACGTAAGAAAAGCTGAGAACTGTATCGAATCGGCGGAAAAGGTGCTCATTTGGTTGAGCGGGGCTTTTGACGAGGTTAAAGAGGTCATAAAGGAGTAGAACTTTTGAGTTTGAGTGTAGTGGGTATAGATTAACACTTGAGATGAGTATAGCATGGCTGTCAAAAGACGATAGTTATCACTATATATAGCTTTAGAGAACCTAGTGGTTACTCTACTTTATTGAAGCTACGTATATAAATAGCACCTGACTTCCCCTAAATTCACGTGGGTAGGGGAGAGGGGATGGGTCCACTAAGCCGGGGATTACCACATACATTATAGGGGACGTTGTGCTATTCGACGACAACGGTCTTTGTCAACGGTCTGTTAACTGATTACTGTTCATGAGGGTAGACGAAAGCTTAGAGGTGGTGATGATCGAAGGCTGATGGTCTGTTACACCTCAGTCCATTGCACGACTAGATGTAATTGAAAATAAAGGGTGTGCTACGGGCAAGCTCGTTTTACAAGCAAGTGGTGACTAAACGAGGTGTTACCCACTCCCCTCAGTTTCGCCCTCATTTTACAAATACAGTGTGAGGAGACAAAGTACGCCCTAACATCAGACTAATTACTTATTATGACGCTGGTCGTAATAACCATTTCCACAGCGGTACGGCCTTAAAACCTTTTACCTGACCCTCATAGTCCCACGTGAGGATTAGGGCTTCATCAACCTTTAACGCATCTTTAGCCTCAATGAGTCCTTCGATCTCCCTGTCCTCGATCTTATCAGTAGCGTAAGTCACTTGTATTAGGCTCTTTGGCTCAAAGTTCTTAGAGACCACGAAGTCCACCTCTCTTTTCCCCTTCCAGTAGAATACTTCCTTATACCCCCTCCTTCTTAATTCGATATAAACAGTGTTCTCCATAGCCCTCGATATCGAGAACTCTAGACCCAGTGCCGTCGGGTAACCAGTGTCTGTTATGTAAACCTTTTTAGGGTTTGCCTTCCTCTTACTTTCACTCTTCTCAAATTCCTCGACTAGAAACGCGAAGTAAGTCTCGTTGGCCTTTGCGAACAACTCTATGACCGTCTCCTTCCCCACTTTCACCCCTAAACCCCTTAAGTAGTTATACGTCTTGTTTATACTTACCAAGTTGGAATAATTAGAGACGATGAAACTTGCGAAGAGCTCGGCTATCGCTGGCTTAACCAGAGATAAGTCCCTTATTACTACGGATTCGAAGTAGGACTTTAATAACCCTATTTTGTCCTCTTTTTCCAAGACCACAGCCGGGTAACCACCGTATTGTAAATACTCCCTAAGCAGTGACAATATCTTCCCCCTTTGCGGAGTGTAGTCCATTAAAGGTGTGTACGTGAAGCCCTTAAACTTAAGGAACTCACGAAATGACAAGGGATAGACTTCATAATTTACGCTCCTACCTCTCAACTCCTCGGCGATTCTTAGGGGCGTAAGTTCTGACGAGGACCCGCTTAAAAATACTTTATAGTTATACCTCTTCCTAAACCAACTTCCGTACCCTTTTACGTTCTGGATCTCGTCGAAGAAAATGTATTTAGGCTGTTTTCCGGTAAGTTCTACAAACGCTTTCACAACGTTGTCTAAGTCATCCACGCTTACTCCCTTTAGCCTGTAATCCTCAAAGTCCACGTAGAGTATTTCGTCGAAGGAGGCTAGCCCGTTCTCTACTACCTTTTTTATGGTCTGGTATAATAAGAAAGTCTTACCACTCCTCCTACCGCCCGTGACGGTTATGACGTAGTCCTTGTCTACGGGTAAAGAGAGCTCCCTTTCAAAGAGTTTTGGCAATTTGTTGGTCAGCCATTCGGCTATGAAACTCTTTATCCTCTCTTCCACAATATCTTTTTTGACTGGCCTTTAAGTCGTTTTCTGACCACTTTCACGTTCTAACTGGTCTAATAGAGACCACTTATTGTAAACGAAAGAAGAGATAGAAAAAGAGAGTTGTTGATCTATCAGAGCTAGTATGTGGTTTAGTCTTTGTTGGTTATACAACTGAAGCCATCTCCTATCCTCAAGGGGAGGGTACTCGTTCAAGAAGTTCTCAATTCTTCCTTTTATACGTTAGGCAAGGTACTCAAAATCGACGAAGGGAGTTACATCCGTTGTGTTCGTTCTCTTGTGTTAGTCTCAAAATACTGGAGGTACTTTTCAACCACGCCGTGAGGAGTCAGCGGTTGAATTTATTTGTTATAATTTCACTCACGACTTGAGCAGATATCAGGACCATAGGTACACCGATACCGGGGTGAGTGTACTGTCCCGTGTAGAACAAGTTTTGTATCCTCCTGTTCCTAAACGCCGGTCTGAATAATGCGGTCTGTGATAACGTGTGAGCTAAACCAAATGCCGTACCTAGAGTCGCATTATATTCTACTTCAAAGTCACTGGGGGTGAAAAACCTCATGTAATCGACGTCCTTAACACCGTGTTTGCTCAGGTACTCATTAACTATCCTTCTTGCTATGTGTTCCGTATCTCCTCTATACCCGGGTGGAAGAGGGATTAAAAAGAACAGTGAATCACCGCCTTCCGGTGCTAGATCTTCCTCGCTCTTACTCCTAATACTAACGTAGTAAGATAACTCCTCAGGGAGGGGAGAGCCGTTAAAGATTGAGGAGAAGTGTTCTTTCCAATTCCCTTTGATCACTATGTGGTGGTGGGGCTCGTCTATACTGTCCCTTATTCCAACGAAAGCTAAAACGGCAGATGGTGCGTAAACTCTCGTGTTCCAGTAATTTTGGTCGTAGTTAGAATAACCCACCGGTAAGGCGTTTTGATCTAACCACTTGTAGTCACCTGAAAATACGAAAACATCACCTTCAACTTCCCCTTTATCAGTTTTCACATTGTGAATCTTACCGTTTACTACTTTTGAGCCCCTCACTTCCTCTCCCAATCTAACTTCATAATTTCCTACCAAACTCTCCGCTACTTTCCCGAACCCACCTTTAGGATAATACACGCCTTGACCGAATATCGGGTAATTCACTAACGCATAAAGACCGGGTATTACATCTGGAGAACCTCCCAAGAATACGGAAGCGAATCCAGTGAGCTTTAACATGTCCTCCGACTGGAAGAACTTCCTGTTAAAGTTCTCCAGACTACTAAAAAGTCCTAATTTTAATGCTTCTCCCATAACCTCTCTTGTGAAAAGGTCTCCGATACTCTTGTATTCTCTATATAGAAATTTCTCCATGGCCACTTTGTACATGTACCGCGTGTAATCTACGTATTTTTCCATTTTCTCAAAACCGTTACTTTCGATCTTATTCAACTCCTCCTTATTGTCGTCTAAGTCGGGGTATATTACTATATCCTTTTTCCAGTCTATTGTGAGCTTAAAGGAAGGAGAAAGCTTAATGAGGTCGTAAGGTCTTCTCTTTCCGATTGACGAGAATAAGCAGTCAAACACCTCAGGCATTAAGTACCAGGAGGGCCCCATGTCAAATTTATACCCTTTTTCTTCCAATACCCTAGCTCTGCCTCCCAGAGAGTTGTTTTTTTCTATCAGAGTTACTTCAAAGCCTTGCCTAGACAAAAGAGACGCTGTAGCTAGACCGGAAAAACCTCCACCTACTATTACAGCTCTCATTGAGCCCTAACACCTTCTTTTTTGGGTATCTTATCAATTCCCGGGATAACGAATAGGAATCCCCAATTACCTTTTCCTTCTTTGTGGTGCACGTCGTGGACTTCTATTAAAGTCCTTAATAAACTGTTTTTCATTGCTTTTTTCCTCAACCTTAAGTGACGGTTATGTATAATCATGTCGTGAATTGTAAAGTATGCTATACCGTAACCGGTCATCCCCAGAGCGATAGCCAAATACATTAGGTTCCCACCTATCATCCACTCGATGATCAAGTAAATTGATATCCCTGCAAATATCAACCCAAAAAGGTCGTTCCTCTGAAAAGCGGAAGAAGTAGGGTAGTGGTGGTCTTTGTGTATACTCCAAAGTATCCCGTGCATCAAGTATTTATGCATTAGTCTCGCGACGAATTCCATAGCTATAAAAGTCGTGATCCCCACAAGTAAGTAGACTAATGGTATCATAAAGTGATCTTCGTTAAGAATAAAATAAAAGTGTGTCCTAATACTTAATACAAATAATCTTAACTTCTTTAACAGAGTTTAAGTTGGTGCTTAATGTTTTGAAAAATGAAAACGATCACCTTTACGTTGATTCAAAACTGTTGGAGATATTTAAAAAGGGTAGTACTACGTACTTCAATAGTAGCCTCTTCTTCCCTCCTAGAGTTAGAAAGGATGTAACCAGGCTTTATGCCTTTGTAAGAGTTGCGGATAATTACGTAGATTCGATCCCGCAAGAGGTGGAGAAGTTTTATCAATTCGTTGAGGAGTTTTATCGTGCCAGAAGGGAGGGAAAGTCTAAAGATTTGGTAATAGATAACTTTGTAAAACTGGAAAGAGAAAAACAATTTGAAGAGTCTTGGGCTGACAGTTTTCTGAGGTCTATGGAAATGGACATCTACAAGAAGAGGTACGAAACAATGGAAGAGTTAGAAGAGTATATGTATGGATCTGCTGAGGTTATAGGCCTGATGATGAGCAGGATATTAAACCTGGATAGAGAAGCTGAGCCTTACGCTAAGATGCTAGGAAAAAGTATGCAGTTTGTTAACTTTATTAGAGACATAAAGGAGGATCTAATTTTAAACAGACAGTACATACCGACTGAAATACTGAGAAAATTCAGTCTATCTTCTCTGCAGGAGGAGGAAGTAAATGAGCGTACCAAGGAGTTTGAAAGTATGATGAGGAATTTAATAAAATTGTACTTCGACTGGGTTAAAGAAGCAGAAAAAGGGTATAAATACATTCCGTACCGCTACCTTATCCCGATAAAGACGGCTAACGATATGTATAAATGGACGGCTAAGGTTATATATAAGTCGCCTCTAGTGGTTTACTCAACTAAAGTTAAGCCGAAGAAAAATAAAATAATCACGAGAGCTATAGAAAATGCATTAGGTGTTCCGATTTGGAGATATTTCTCAAACATCTCGCTTATGAGGAAATAGACTTATTGATTTTACTACCCGGTGTAGTGTTCACAATAATACCTTGGACGAGAAGACTAAGGTCTTACAGAGCTATTTTATCTGCTATAAGCCTTACAGCATTACTCTACCTGATATGGGACTTCATTGCCGTGAAAATAGGTACATGGGGCTTTAACCCTGAATATGTTTTGCCTATTAGAGTAATTGACTTACCCATAGAAGAGATAGAGTTCTTTTTCGTAGTCCCGTTTAGTTCGTTAGTGTTTTACGAGATTTATGATTTAAAGGTAAAGACTAAGTTACACATTAAGAGGGGAGTCTTTACTTTACTTGGGGGCTCTATAGCTTTGTCTAGTATTCTATTTTTTACTCATAGTTACACTTTCGTGGTATTGATTTACCTTGGCTTGGCAATTCTTCTTTCGTCATTTCTAGACCCAGATATGCTTAGGTCTTTATCTTTTTGGTTGTTTATAGTAACCACTTATGTACCTTTTCTCGTCTTTGATTACTTTCTTACCTCACTACCAGTAGTGATTTACGGTAAGGGTGCAATAATCGGTATAAGAGTAACCACTATACCTATAGAAGACTTCCTCTACTCCCTTTCGATGTTTATATATTATGCATTATTTTATAGACTCTTTTCAAGGAGTGTGATTAGGAGTGGTAGATGAGACGAAATTTCACAGTGAGGACTATAGAGAGGTATTAGAATTTTATGAGCAATTCAAGAATAGAGAAGAGTTAATAACATGGATGAAAAACAGACCTACAACGGATATCAAGATAAAGGAGAGTGAAAAAGGGGACAGTGAAGTCGTAGTAGTAATTCCGAGTATAAATGAGGAATATCAGAGAAGAGCTTTAACGGTTTTTAACGGTCTCAAAATTATCTTTGTGATATCTGGAGGAAAATACTTTAACTACGCTAGGAGTGTAAATGCGGGGGTAAAATACGCCTTAGAAAAATTTTCTCCTTCATGGATAGTAGTATCTAATGACGATGTCTATAAGGTAGATGAAAGCAAAGTATTGGTAGATGAACTATCTACCTTAAATAGGAAAGACGTTGAATTGGTTTACGCTGATAAGGGTAAATACCATTCTTATAAGATGTACGTGTTCAGAATAGCCGATTACTTTCCCGAGATGATGGTAAAGTTCGGTAAAATAACCAGAAATCACGTAATAGTCGTGCAAGGAGAAGCTTACGCTAGGTTTTGGAAAAAATTTGATACACCCTATTTGGCTATAATGGAATCACAATTGGGTCCATTAAGGGGGCCTTTAAAAAGAATAATAGGAGAGGAGATTACTTCGTTTTATAATGTAGGGAGTTTCTTTGTAATTCCTAAGTCCTTTGCGGAAAAAGGAGAAGTATTGGACCCTACATTCATAAATTCGCATGAGGACGTTTGGCTCTCTTTATCAGTAAAAAAGAGGGAATTTATACGATATAAGATTAGAGAAGATTTTGGTGGGACTCTCGGATGGTCTCCAGCTAGATTCGCAAGAGTATTCTGCAATGAAGTTTACTTAAGCTATTTAATAGCCACACGCTTTAGAGAATAAAGACACTAGTTACATAGATTCTAGTCAGTATTTGAAGCAACGTTAATCATGCCTTTAGGAAAATGTTGAAAGACTCGTGAAAGGTCAAATATAAAGCTTTTAATCACTTAATAACATGAGAGGCAATAATTTCTACTCCTTCTTCTTCTAGCTTCTTCTTTACCTTCTTATCAACAAAATTTGCTACTAAGAATATTTTTATTTTCTTATTCTTGTACTTCGTAGAGAATAATTTCTTCCTAATAATGATCTGATCATACGCTCCTTTATCAGCTAAGTTCTTTATCTCAAATACATAAACATAATCATTCGTCTCATAAAAATCAACCTCAAACACTTTACCCTTCTCAATTACCCCTTCGTCATCCGTGATAAAGCCGTGAACAACTCTCCTTGGGTCAACCCCGTGAAGTTCTAATGCCTTCTTATAAAGCTTCAACATCACTTTCTCCATACCTTTCCCAGCCCTATTTGTAAAACTACCTACTTCAACTGAGAGTTTCTTAACCTCTCTACCTAATCTAAGCACCGCCCTTTGCAACGCTTCTATTGCTTCCCCGTGTTCTTTAACGGTTTGTTGAAGAGACGCAATAGCCTCCCCTTGCTTCTTAACAGCTTCTTGAAGCCCCTCAATGGCTAATGTGTGTCGATTAACAGTCTCTTGAAGAGACGCAATAGCTTCCCCTTGCTTCTTAACAGCTTCTTGAAGCCCCTCAATGGCTAATGTGTGTCGATTAACAGTCTCTTGAAGAGAAGCAATAGCTTCCCCTTGCTTCTTAACAGCTTCTTGAAGAGACTTGATTGCTTCTGTATGCCTATCCACAGTCTCCTGCAAAGACTTAACAGCCTGCTGAAGAGACACAATGGCCTCTGTGTGTCGATTAACAGTTTGTTGTAAAGATGCAATTACCTCTGAATGTTTTCTAATCTCTTCCTGCAAGGCTTTTATACTCTCGCTATTCTCTTCTAACTTCTTTATCACGATTTCGTCCTTAAGCTTTTCATAAATTTTCTCAGCTAATGCTGAAAGTAATTGAGGATTGTTAAGTATCTCGTCAGCGATCCTCCCGCTCATATTTAATTACTTTTGAGTCAAGGATTATAAATTATTTGGAGATAATCAAAAAACAGGTATAATAATTATATCTTTAGAGATTTGTATTATGTTAAAAAGATTATTTATCTCAAAAGAAGGAATTGGGGCGAACACACTTGCATAGCTTTGCAGTATCTCAGCAGTTTGTGAATTTAGGTATATTAAGGGATATAGACGAATTATGAGCGATTCATAGATAACATGCTGGAGGAGGCTTACTTTGAGCTGAGACCGAAGTCTGTAATTTTTTTAACCACTGAAATAATTTAAATTAAGTATGAGGGAACTCGAGGAAATCATTATCCCTTATTTGAAGAGTCCTAACGACTTAGAAAAGGTTAGGACGAGTCTGACTCAACCTACCGTTAAAAATCTTGTGTTAGAATCTCGTGTCAGGAGAGTCGTTTATTCAAATGGTTATATAGAAATAGAAAGGGGATGGTTAGCTTTAACTGTTAGAGATACTAAAGTTGCTAGACCAGGTCTTATCGTAGACCTTGTGTCGGAAGATGTCAAAGTACTCAATTACGATATTAAAGTGACTTTATGTAAAGAACAGCTCGAAATAACCCCTCCCGAAAGCTTTCACCTTCTGTCACGGTCTTCACGAGATTAACTAAACTGTTATCGATAGTTGAGAGCTTATGAATACCTTAATGTTAATAATGAAATCTGCATCTTTCCCTTTTATCAAATTCTGGCCCTAAACAATAATGGATAATTTTTCTCTCAGCTTAAATTTACAACGTTGTCGAACATAGAGGAAAAGGACTTATCCCTCGTTGTCATAATTACTTTTTTCTTATTAACTACCTCCTCTACTAACACTTTCTTCATCTCTTCATCAAGGTAAACCTCTGCATCGTCGATAAGCACTAGTTCACCTTTCTTGCTTGAAATCACAATCTCAGCAATTCTCTTCAGACCGTGAGAAGTAACTGGGTACTTCTTACCGTCTATAAATACGCCGAAGTCCGTGATAGTCACCTTTTTATCTCTGATAATCGCTTCACCTTTAGCCTCAGTAACTAAAGCAGCTGGTCTTAAGCCCAAAAAGAATAAGTCTAAGAAGGAGTTAACCACTGCGTTACCCTCCACATCTTTCAATAAGTCCTTGAGCAGGTCGAAATATTGGTATTTCTCTTTCCCATTACTACCGTATACTAGTTCTATGGTGGTACCTTTAACGTTAACCTGGATCTCTCCTACTGGTAAATCTTTATTTTCCACCTCCCTTACTTCGAATTTAACGTCTTTGTTGAGGGCTAATCCCACGTTCACTTCTTCTCTCGTGATCTTTACGGACATAGTTCCTAACTCACTCTCAAAGATTACCTCACCCTCTCCGTTAATAATCTCCTTAACGTCAGAGCGGAAAGTTTCTTCTATACTCCTCTTGAAGGTGTATGATAAAGCCTTTTTGAAATTATCATCTACTTGTAAAGACTTCATCTTAACTTCCTTTGCCCAGGCGTTGATTAATGCGTATAGAGTTAAGAGAAGAGTGGTTTTACCAGTGCCGTTATTCCCAGTTATAACAGTAGTCTTGTCCAACGAAAAACTAACGTCTCGGATAGCTCCTATTCTCCTTACTGTGACTTTCACTAGATACTCACCTCTTTAGCATAATATAAATATGACTGAGCTAGATTAAATGAGATCACGTGAAAATTTTTACCGAGGGTGAAAAAATCTTACCGTTTTTAATAAGCCGCTATCCCTTAAAAAGTTATAAAAGGTCATGAATTAATTGACATCCTTTAAGAATTCTAGCTAAAGAGAGAGCATGATACAGATAGAAGTCTGAAACTCGCTAAACAGAACTAGTTAAAACTACTTAGATTATAAGGGGCTTATAGAGACACTTATACGTAAAAGATACTTCGATACTGTGTCTACTTTGACTTAAACCTACTAGCGTCAACATTCTTAAGCGTTTATCTCAAGAGAGAGTTGTTTAACTTCACGATAAATTATTTATCACTCTCTCTTCAGCAATGTACTCCTCTCTTTTCATAATCTTATTACTTATCCACAAACCTCCGGCTAAGAAGAGTATTTGATAAGCAGCCCAAAACATGTTAACGATAATTGCATAATAGCTGACCTCGTTTTTAACATTCATCAACCACAAAAAACCCTTGATTAAAGCTAGGACTAGTAGGACTAACACTACTAAAGATGGAAAAATACTCTTTAGGTCGAACCTACCAATACCCTTTGGAGTAACCTTAAAGGGTCTTTTCCTCCGTAAAATCCATGAAATGAAAGAAAGAGTAATCACGAAATACTCTAAAAGTTGAAGGGACTGATGATAATAGAAGCCCTTAACTCCGTACTCTCCTTTCCCCCTCATATTGTATACATAAATTATTATGGTAGTTATGAGGTAAGGTATGTAGGTCATGAGATATATCAACGGGTTCAGGATTAAGAACGAAACACCTAAAAGGAGAAACACCATAGGGGCTAAGAACTCGATGGTGGCAAGTAAGCCTACTTTCAACCAATATAACAACCCTGAATAGTAGTCCATAAATTGTGAAAACGGTAAATTACTTGTGAGTATCTTCTTAGTCAGTTGAAAGTATCCGAAAGACCATCTTGACTGTTGTGCTAGATAAGCCTTCAGATCTTGCGGCGGCTCACCGTACCATATAAGAGGGGCATCGATATATACAGAGGTGTAACCTTTCTCGTGTAGCTTAATGGAAGTTGCCGCATCTTCAGTAATACTCGACTCATCCATATAACCTACTTCCTTTAGTGCATTTATCCTAAAGACACTTCCTGAACCTAGAGAGAATGCTGAGGAGTACGATCTCCCCCTCATTATGACCCTCAGGAATGGTTCTTGTTGGTACTTAGAAGCAATAGATACCCCTGAGTATAGCTCAGAGTAGTTCTGAGGAACTTGGACTAATGCCACTTTAGGGTCTTCAAAGTAAGGAAGGACATGCTCGAAGAAATTTTCTACGGGCCTTTGATCAGCATCAAATATCGCCACTAAGTCATATTTATCCCCAACAGCCCTCAACGCATCATTTATAGCTCCAGCCTTAAACCCTCTTCTGTTCTCTCTATGCAGATAGATTATCCCGTTTTTTTCGCAAAAAGTTCTTAATTCTTCAGATATTCGCTTGTCCGTGGAGTCGTCAAGTAAATACACGTCACCGTATTTTTCACTAGCCACTTTTACAGAGATCAAAGTGCCTTTAACTATTTCAGGGTCCTCATTAAACGAGGTGACGAATGAGGCAACTCTAAACACTTTTTCGGGTGAACTATACTTAACCTCGTAATATTTAGTAATTCTTGCAAGTCTGTAAAAGTCTAAGAAAATGAAAAAACCAACAACCATTGAAAGCCAAACTCCGTAAGCTAGCCATACAAAGGGAAGAGACCCGTAGGTGAAATAGGTAAAAATGAGAGATATCAGAAAGGGTAACAAACTATATACTATGTTGAGAACTCTCAACCCTCGCTCCTCCTTATGTTGTATTTGCCTTCTTTGACTTCCACCACGTAGTCAACAAACGGTTCTAAATTCTCGCACTCATTACCTATTTTGTCACATATAATTATCACTGGTACATTACCCTTGAACTTCAAAACTGAAATGAACGAAGACCAGAACTCTTGTTTTTCCGCTATAACGTCACAACAATTCGATGCTGGAGATATATCGTTAGCTCTGTAGATCACGAGACAGGAATTATCTGTTAAAGCTTTCACAATTTCTGTCGAGAGCTTCTTGCTGACTCTAATGATATCACTTATTTTTTTTTTAAATTGAAGCGATCTTCTTTGAACTTATGCAAAACGGTAAGGTTAGTGAATTTTATCCCTAATTTCTTAAGTTTTTCCCTCATCTTTGGGTTAGTGGAAACTAAGATTATATTCTTTTGCTTCCTAACCAGTGCTTTTGATACTACGTCGATTTTACCGGCGCTAGGCTCGCCTATCACTAAAATCACGTTATTATCCTCAACCAGCCTCTCGATAGTGTCTGGAGGTAAGGTTACTTCCTTACTCTCAAAGTCCTCTGTAATTAGAGCGTTGACTAAAGGCCTAACTTCCTCAGTTATTGATTCTGGGAATTCGCTTAGAGTAAGGGAGAATTTAATCAACTCCTGATATATCGGTATTATTAAGGAAAACTTAGCACCTATTTTTTCCTTAGCTAAAGAAGCGTACTTTTTAGCTTGTTCCAGGTCGTCAAAGTTGCTAGGAACCATATTTACGATGAACGCTAAAGGGAAACCCTTATATGTAATACTCTTCTCCAATTTTACTGCATAATCTATAGTAGAGTATATAGAGTTCAAAGAGTAGTTTGTTATATAAACTCTGAGGTTTATCACATCACTTAAAACTGAGTAAAAGTCCTCTAATTCATCTATTATCAAAGGACTATTAACTGAGACTCCTTGATAATTGTCGACAACGAAATAATCATAGTGTTGAGAAGTTAGGAAATTCTTGTAGACTTGAGAAAGTAACTTCCTCTTTTCGTAATTAGAGTGAAGAAGTTTTATATCGTCATAAAATCTCTCACCATCTCC
>OGCG01000874.1_pt1 | contig 16617 bp, 13 predicted proteins | sample 1570061 | NCBI WGS metagenome assembly OGCG01 (sample SAMN06268698, study PRJEB24515) | hot springs metagenome | isolation source: Joseph's Coat, Yellowstone National Park, Washington, USA | place: USA:Joseph's Coat, Yellowstone National Park, Washington, USA
GAGCATCGGGGGCGCGGTCCTCCCTCCTCCCGGTTCCCCCATCGGGACCGGCGGGCGGGGGAAGGCGCGTCCATCCCCGCCCCATCCGGCGGATGCCGCGTCACGGTGTTGGTCAGATAAGGCCAAATGGGCGGATCATCCCCCACCGGCCCCCATGTATATACCCGTACCCTTCCATTTCAACCCGGTAAGGGAGCTGGAGGGGATGATACGCGCCCCCGGTATATTCAGCGACAAAATACCCATCGGGGAGAAGGCGCACGCGCTCCACCTCCACACGGCCGGCCCCTCCCCGTGGGGGATAGCCGACGCGATGGAGGATCGCCGCGGGAGGAAGCCGTCCCACACCTCGGTATTCAACTGGGCGCGCTTTCGAGAGCCTGGGCAACTGGCCCTCCATATTCATATCCACGCACGACTTCGTACAGATAACGGGGGCCTATAGAGGATGCTCGATTAGGTAGGAGTGAGCTTAAGGTAACGGAGCCTTTAGATTACAGCTATAATAATTTACAATGTTAAGGTCGCGCTGATATAATATCAGTTATGAAGCACAAGATAGATCGTGCTGCATTATATGAGGAGTCAATTATGTCTCTGTTTGAGGATAAGGGGTTGTGGCTCAACTTTCTCTGGCTGCCCGCAACTGAGCTTCCGATCTTTGGATCAATTAAAAACTAATTAAGAAACTGTGTGGTAATCTGTTACGCAACCGGAATTTTATATAATTCTATATCGCCCAAATTCATATCTTTATCGAGATTAGGGACATCGATCGTGCGAGAATAGTAGCCATCTTTTTCGACCCTCACGGAATACGATCCATGAAGCTTGAGCGACGTGAACTTGAAATCCCCAAATTCATCGGTCAGCATCCACTCACTGCTATCGGCGCCCTTATCGATCAGCGTTACCTTTGCTCCTTGTAGGACCTCGTCAGCTTCTGGATCATATATCGACCCCGCCAGAAAAGGCTTGAGTAGATCCGCGCTCAGGTAGCGGAGTTTGGGCTTGAACTGCGACATATCCTTCAGATCGATGGCGTCGCCAGCTATGACTGGCAGCACCGCTTCACTCCCGCTCAACGTATCGCGGAGCTCCTCCTCATCACCGAATTTGAGTGCACCGGTGGGACATGCCTCGACGCACCTGGGCTCCTTCCACCCCTGATCCAGCAGATGCGCACACCCGGTGCACTTCTGCGCTATCCTGAGGTCCTCATTCCAGTATATCGCACCATAGGGGCATGCGGAGATGCATTCCTCGCACCCATCGCACTTCCCGGGGTCTATAATAACTATTCCGTCATCCCTCCTGTATATCGCGTTCTCGGGGCACACGTTCATGCAGGGGGCATTATCGCAGTGCGCGCAGAGCGTCGGTATGTAGCTGACCCTCGTGAGCGATCCGCTGCCCCTCTCCACTTCGTTGAGCTTCATCCAGAAGTGGCCGACCTCGGGCTGCGGCTTCGCGTAGGGGCTCCAGTCGTTCCCCACGTGTTCGTCCTTGCAGGCGAGCTGGCAGTTGTAGCAGCCCGTGCAACGCGAGAGATCCACGAGGAATATCTTGCTCATTGTCCGCACCTCGTCCATGATTTGTAGCAGAGACCCGCCGCGGAATGATACTGTTTATGGAATGCCTCGGGATACCGCGTCATCAAATCCTCCAAGTTGACCTTCTCGATGTTCACCAGTATGCCGCTCTCGACCATGCCGGCGGCGTTCTTGGAAGTGGTCTTCGAAGGTGTTATCAGATCTATGGCTCCCCCGCGGTCAATCCTGTCCTCTACCGATATCAGATCGGCCCTAGCGCCGTGATCAACTGATATAACCCCGGGCATTATCCTATCGGTGACATAAGCCGCGCATAGCACGGCGCCACGCTCGTTGTAAACCTTCACCACGTCGCCCGTCCGGATCCCCAGCCTCTCAGCGTCCGCTGGATTGATCCAGGCCGGCTCGTAGAGATAACCGTCGGGCCCCTTGATCCTGCACATGGTCAGCTCCCTCAGCCATATTGCGTCATCCAGCTGGGCGTGCATCCTGCACTTGGGGTGATTTGACATCAATAGAAATGGATATTTCTTGGCCCTCGGATGCAGGAGGCTCTCCTGGTGCGACTCGCCGTATGGTATATAATGCGGGACTGGGGACCTCTCCTTGTCATCCGGGAAGTGCTCCGCGAGACGCCTGGAATAGAACTCCAGCTTCCCCGACGGCGTCCTCAGTGGGTTCTTCTGGGGATCCTCATAGAATCCCCTCAGGCCGGGCTTGTAGTTCTTCCAGTTCGGATCGACCGGCACCGGCCAGTATCCCCTCCTCTTGAGCTCCTCGAATGTTATATAATTCGCCGCGCCGGAGAGCTCGAACGCCTTCTCGATCCACTCGTCGATGGTCTTACCACCCGTCACCTTCTCATAGAGACCCCTGAACATCTCGGGATATTTCTCCTCCAGCCTCTTAGCGACCATCGCCGCGATCTCGTAGTCGCTCTTGGATTCTCCCACGGGCTCTATCGCCTGATCCTCGTATACCACTGCGAAGTATTGGTGGGCTGCCCAGGGGGCTCCCATTGTTCCTAAATCCTTCTCCTCAAACTTGGTCGTAACGGGCAGTATCAAGTCGGCGAGCAGCAGGTCGTTCTCCAGCCAGGGTTCTTGAGCCACTATGAATTCGATCTTCGGGCTCCGGTAGGCCTCAGTTATCCTGTAGCCGTTGTTCCAACATGTTATCATACAGCCGTTCTCGTTCCATATCATGTGTATTTCCGGCAGACCCGGCGCCGGAAACGAGTACTTGATGAACTGTTCTTGGACCGGCATGCGAGAGTGGCAGAATCCGTACCAGCTGACCGGCGGATTCAGAATTGCGTCAGCGACTAGCGTCTTTGGCACGAACTGTTTCAGATCTTTAGAATACCACTCCTTCAGATCCTCATACTTTACGAACCACAATGCCTCGTAAACCCCTCCATGTACGGCGCCATAGACCTCGGGGTTGAACAGCGCGCTGGGCCACGGAGTATCGGCTGCCTTATTTGAACCGTTGTGGAGCTGCTGTACGCCTGGCTTCCCGAGGCCCTGCATCCCGAGGAGTATCACCTCGAGCCTAGCCGGCTCCGTCGCGTAGGGTCCCCTTATGTAAGGACCCCCGAATACGTGACAGATAGATACGCGCTTGGATCCCCAGAACCTCGCCAGCGCCTTTATGACCCTCGACGGAACCCCGGTTATGGCCTCGGCCCACTTCGGCGTCTTCGGAACTCCGTCCTCCTCGCCCAGCACGTACTTCTTGAACTCATCGAACCCCACGACGTGGGTCCTGACGTAGTCCTCGTCATACAGCCTCTCCGTCAACCAGACGTAAGCTATGGCCAGCTGCAGCGCCGCGTCGGTGTTCGGCCTTATCGGTATCCATTTGTCGGCGTGGACGGCGGCGGTGCGGTTCAGATCAGGCGATATCGCTATCTGTTTTATCCCGACCTCCTTGAACCATTGTCCCCAGAGGACCTGATCCCCGAAGCCCCAGGTAGTGGTCTCGTAGTCGCAACCCCATAGCAGAAGCGCGTCCGAATTCTCCAGGACGTCGACCAAGACGTTCTTCTGTGGACGCTGTAGACCATCGGGCTCCATCCCCCACACATGCTTGGCGCCCCACCACCAGCCTTCCCAGCTGTCTGGGTTCCTGATCGCCCATGTAAATCCCCCGAGCTGCACTCCGAGGTGCGTCACGGCACCGTGCATCCCCTGCACGAACTTGGTCTGCTCGTGCCCGTCCGCGAGCGCCAGAATTGTATAGGTCGATCCGTACTTCTCGATCATCCTCTTGATCATCTCCGCCACTATGTCAAGCGCCTCGTCCCAGCTGATCCTCACGTACTTCGACTTCCCCCTGTTCTGCGGGTTCGGGTTGTCGGGGCTCCAGTCCACCCTCTTGAGCGGGTACTTGACACGGTTGGGCGAGTAGACGCGGTTCTTGTACACGGGCGCAAACGGGGATATCAACTCCTTCGTTTCAGGCTGGAAGACTTTGCCACGCGCCTCTATCTTCCACCTCGCGCTGGCCAACTCCTCAGCCGAATATGCCCAGTCATAATGTACCGGTCTGATGCGTATGATCCTGTTGCCTTTCACATCGATCCGGCACAGGTTTCCTCCCTGTGCGACACCTCCGAGCCCGAGCAATTTGTACACTGATTTTACATTTTTGAATTCATCTTCTAATGAATCATTCATTTCAGATCTCAGCGCATTGCTTTCATCCCCCGCAGTCTGTGAGAGTGCGCACATATCGAGGAAGCTTTAGGTTAGAACCGTTATATATACTTTAGCAATTTTAATGATAAGTATTGTTAGTATATTTTTATTGTAGAGGAAGCGTTATTCCCAGCCCGTAGGAAGGCTCCATCGTTCTGAGTCAATAGCCGACCGGGTTTAGAGACTTCTTTCTTCTCCGGCCCTCGATCGGGTACATTTTCACACAAAGGCCCGGCAATGTGAGGAGAGCCGCGAGGACCGACTGGAGGTCCGTGATGAGGAGAGTGGACGGCGCCGATGGACTGCCGCCGCAGCACACCTCGGACACACGCTCCAGATGCGGGTGGGTGGAAGGAGACATCAGGGGGAGCGCGGTCTTCACATGTAAGCACTGCGGGCTCACCAACCTCTACCTGAGGATGGAGGGGGATTCCCCCACCGACATCGGCAGGATTTGTCATCCCACTGCCAACCGGTGGGTTGGTACCTCCCGATGAGAAGGGGAGGGGCCCCGATCAACTCGTGAGGAGAGCTATATGATGCTGTGAGGCCCCGGCTTCACTAGGCACACAACGGGCATGCTAATGCATATCTACGCGTGTCTACATGGAATCAAACCCATTCGCCCTCATTTGATCCTTCACATGTATTAACCCGGCGGAAGAACTGTGAGGAATAACGATTAGTAGAGCTGGCCGCCTGCACAGCATTTGGCGTTAGCGATTGAGCGGACGGGAGCTCATGCTCCTAGGCGTTCCGCAAGCTCCGAGCCTTGCCGGCAGTGAAATCGTACCTCAGGAATAAGATCGGAAATGATTGCGCCCAGCCGAAGGTTATATGCGACGAATCCCCAGTACAAGCAAGATCGATACCAGTGAGAGGATGGCGCTCGCGACATATGCGGCCTCGTATGATAGGACGTCGACCAGGAACCCCCCTATGACCGGGGACAGCAACAGGCCGACGCCCCCCAGGAGCGTCCACGCGCCCATGATCCCGCCGGCGACCTTGCTGTGGAAAAGATCCCTCACGAGGGCCGCGTAGAGAACCCACACGCCGCCGTAACTGACGGCCACCGGTATCGTCCACAGGATCAGCATGTGATAGGAGCCGGCCACCGCCGAGCCCAGAAGCCCGATCATCATTATGGTATTATTTAGCCCGAGCGCCCATTTCCTCCCTATGACGTCGGAGAGCGCCGGGATGGCCACCGCGCCGATCAAGCCAACGAAACCTATCATGCTGAACACTGCCCCCTCGCCCGCGACCCCCGCCCCCAAGGCACGAGCGTACACCGCGGAGAAGGTCATAGGCGTCATTATCGCGTACGCCGCCAGCAGGTACGAGATCCCGCCGGCCCAGAATTTTCCGCCCCGCGCCGCGGAGCCGAAGCCCTTGAAGTACTCGGAGCTAGATCCGCCGTTCTCGGGCGCGCTGGCGCCCTTGGCCACGAATGTTATCGGAAGCAGCCACAGCGCCGCCACAGCGCCCAAGAGTATCCATGCCCCCCTCCACCCGAATTGAAGGAGCAGCGTTGGGAGCAGGATCCCTAGAATCGCAAAACCCAAGTTAACGCCGAGCTGGACGGCTATCAGAGCCGCCCCTCTCCTGCTGGGAAATGCCCTCTGTACCCACATGACTATTGGGGTCCAGCCGATTGCAGCTCCAATGCCTGCGATCCCGAAGAATAGCGCGGCCTGCCACAGTGACGACGCATAGCCCATCAAAGCTGTTCCCAGTGCGAAGAGCGGTAAGAAGTAGATTATCACGCGCCTCAGATCGCGCACGTCTATCAGAAATCCGACGATCAGTGAGAATATAGTGTATGTGCCCAGGAAAGTCGAATAGATGAGGCCTGCCTGGAAGTTGTTCAATCCGAGCTCCATCTCCATCTCCGGCAGCATCATGCTGTACGCGTATCTGACCGCGTAGGCCATGAACGCTATCGAGAACGAGGCTGCGAGTATTGCGTAGCGCCGCTCCATTTTGGATGACCAGAAACTGACTACATTAAATAGTTTCTTAGTATTACAGTAAATAATTTTTAATCGAGCGGCCATCTTAAAACATACATATATAGATAATTTTTGAATCTAGAAGGTATCCTTCGCTCGGTCCGTGATTATTATAAATTCAATATAGATCAGGAGGAGGACTCCCCTTCCCGTCATTGTCTACGCGGTTTATCCCTATTTCTAGGGACATTCCCCGAGGCGCACCTCAAGGGCGCTACGGCTGATCATTCGCAGGAGCCATGTGCCCATATAGAGATGGGTATAGAGGCCCGATCCTGTCCTGGGAGAGTTCGGGGCCGACCCGAGGGACGTGCACAGGATATCCATCGACGAGACGATAGTAGAAGGGGAGGGACTCCGGCCTGGATACGGGTCGCGTTCGAGCCGGACCGGCGCGCCATCTGGACTTCCACGTCAGCTCGCGCGGGAACTCCATCGACGCATACACGTTCATGCAGGACTTCGTGTTCGATAATGAGGACCTTGAGGAGGCCTCGCTCGAGTGTAAAGATGAGTAGATGCCACCATGGCTGAACTAGATGCGCCGGATGCTGCGGTAAGGGGGCGGACTTGATGAAACAGCGCCCGAGCTGTTCCGCGCCACGCTCAATGCTCATCCTCCGAGTTCATGGTCAAGAACCCGGTAACGGCTTCCGCGAACAACCGCTCGTCGACCGAATTCAGGCCATGGCGGGCGCCGGGCATTATCGACAGCCTACCCTCGGATATCATGCGATAGAGGTGCACAGCCTCCTCGGGCGGCACCAGCTTATCGCTATCGCCCGTCGAGACCAGCACGTGAAATCCGGCATCGGCCAGCGCGTCGGGCTGCGGTTCCCACTCCTCCGCATACTCGGCCCTCAGGTACTCGGCGGCCTCCACCAGGAGCTGCCTCCAGCCCTCGCGCACATGCGTGCGCTGAAGGATCTCCACGGCGGATACGGACATCGCACTCGGCTCCAGCTCCTGCGCCGCCCTGTCCACGGACATGCGATCCCAGAACATCTTGGTCGCGTGCATCACGAGCGCCCGAACGCAGCCGACGCACATGAGGCCGGAGGCCAGCCCCAAGTACCCCCTAAGCTGTATCCGATCACGGCGGCACGCGCCAGGTCGAGCGCCCGCATGAACCCCAGCAGGTCATCGCGCAGGAGATGATTCCGGAGCCTGCCCTGGGGATTATTGGTCCGGCCATGCCCCCGGAGGTCCAAGGCGATCACGCAGTACGCGCCAGCCAGCAGCGGGACGAACCTGCGCCAGTCCGCCGCTGATCCCAGTAAGCCGTGAACGAGTATCAGCGGCTCGCCTTCACCTTCCACTTCATAGTACAATGTCATATCTATATCATTTACATGCGCATAGGGCAAAACCATGGGAATGGCTACCTCAGACAAATATAAATTTACCACAACAGGTGCCACGAGGCCGGCTCCGAGTATGCGCACCTACAAATATTGAACATAATTAATAGATAGGATATAGAAGATTAGCATATGATAAAAATCAAAAACAAAAAATAAAAATCAATATATATCCCGTGTGGTCACGGGAATATCCCGAACTGTGGGCTCGCGGTCGCGTACTGCGATGGCCAGACGATCTGCGTGTAGACGGAGTTCGAGGTGGAGTTGTAGAAGGCCTCGATCATGGTCGGCTCAAATGCGGCCTCGTGGTAGCTGTTGAACAGTTTCGACGTAGGCGCTCCCAACAGTTGCAGCTGTGGGGGCGGCGACATCGTCTCGAGCGCATGTATTATCGCCATATTGTTCGTGCTCCCGGCGTCCTCGAGGGCGTACGCGGCTATCCACACGCAGTCATATCCAGTCGCGCCCAAGTCTCCGGCCGTGCTGCCCGTGAGGGCTTCGTACTCGCTCCTGAAAGTAAGCCATTTGGCGTTGACCGTGGAGTTGCTCGTGAGGGCGTACGCAGGATAAGACGTATCGGTGAACGTGCCCGTCGCGGGTTTCCCTATGCCATAGTAGCCGGGATCGTCGTTTATCGCATCTGCGATGAACACCACGCCCTTGAGCGCCGGCATGCTGGCCGCCTGCTGCACCTCGGCCGCGCGCTCGGCGGGCCACATGGCGCCGGCGACCGCCTGCACGTTGTCCGAGGCAACCTTAGCCAGTATGCTCTGGAACTGGGTGTTGCCGAACGGATATGTTATGACGTCTACCACCTGTATCTGGTTCTGCCATCCGTTCTTGTATATCGTGTAGTTGATGCCCTTCCATGTGTCGATTCCCAGCTCGGTGTTCTGCGTCACTACATCGATCCTGAGTGGAGCGTTGGGGGAGACGGCCGGCTTGACGACGTAGTATAGGAACTCCGCCTGCCATTCGCCCTGCGTGAACGCGGTGGGTTGATAGTGGAATATCATATACTTGGCGGGATCGAAGTTCGTGAGGTTCTGGGTCCTAGTCATCAGTGGTGTAGCGCATGGGGCTAGGGCTGGCTCCACATACTGCTCCAGTACTGGTATGTCGGCTACCGACACGACGCTGGCTGGGGTGGTTATCAATATCGCCGCGTGATCGCTGGTTATCAGCGTGGAGGTGGCCGTCGGTCCATCGGCCGGGTTGGACTGGTCGTCCTGCCACACCAGGTTTATCGTGTAGTTGCCCGGCCCGTCCGGCCCGTTAGCCATGTAGATGCCTCCCTGCGAGTTTATCTGCGATGCGGCGAGCTGGGCCCCCCAGAGGAGCTCCTCGCCAATGGGTCCCAGGGATCCCGTCAACGAGTCCTCGAGCCCGATCGTCACCTGCCCGACTATCGCGTGCGTTGGGGTGGGCGTCGGAGTGGGGGTCGGCTTGGGCGGAGGGGGCCTAGTGACGTAGTACGCCGCTACTCCCCCGACGATCACCACCACGATAACTACAGCTATTATTGCCCATAGTGCTGTCCTAGAGATCGCGCTTCTCTTCATCTTCGCCGACTTACTATCAATAGGTATTATATAAGTATTACTTACCAGTTGCTGTGTTGCGCGATCCATGTTCATTGCGCACTATTTTGACCTAGGCGCGCTTACGCCGGGCCCACATTACCCGGGCCATGCTCGGCGATAGGGACTGGCGCAGCTAGGACGAGACGCCCGTGAGGCGAGTAGGGAGTAGCTGAGAGAGACGAACAGTGGAATAGGGGAAAGGTCGGGGGCCTACCACTACCGAAGTCCTTCATGGGGCTCCTCGCGTTCGTCAGGCTCCTCTTCCCCTCCGCGTGCCGTTAGGGGACCGGAAGGGGTTCGCGGCGGAGGATGGGCTGCATGTCCCCCTGACCCGACTGCTCCGCGATAAAAGGTGGTGAGCTGACTCAAGATGGACTCCGACGATTCGCTCATAAATTCGAACGGCCCGGCCAGCATGGCCATCTATTCATCGGGGATCGAATATATTGACAACGGAAGGGGGACCGCCATCCTGGGTATTGTTAAAAATACTATCGCGAAGCCACGAGCGCCCCCCTGAGCACGGTCAACCCCCCTCGGCAGCCAACATGGTCAATGTGCGCGGATGTCTTTGTTATCCGCCGATAGGCCTATCTGACCAACATCCACATGTCCTGCCGAAAAGTTCACCTAGTGCGCCGCACTCCCTAGTTCCGACGAATTGGGCTATGACGTCCTGCTACTGCACCCCCCGGCGTTCCCGGACGTGAGAGAGAGGCCCCGCTTCCTCGGGCCCGTGGCGCGCACGGTTGAGGAGGGCTCCGGGCAGTTCGCGATCCCGCCGATAGGCCTCCTGAGCATCGCCGACTATCTGGATCGCAACGGATACAGGGTGCTGGTGGATAATCTGGCCGAGCGCGTGTCGCTCGATCCATCGTTCGACCTCAGGGATCACCTGAGGAGGGCGGAGGCCGCGGTCTGCGGGGTGGATCTGCACTGGATCCTGCACGCATACGGGGCGCTCGCGATCGCGAGGCTCTGCAAGGAGCTGCATCCGAGCTCCCTGGTGGTCATGGGAGGTCTCACCGCAACAATATTCCACACGGAAATAATCGAAAAGTATAGTTATGTTGATGCCGTTCTCAGGGGGGAGGCCGAGGCGCCGTTCCTCGAGCTCATGGACGCGCTTGAGGGCGGGAGGCCACTCGATGACGTGCCCAACATAACTATGAGGACTCGGGGTGGCAGGGTAGTTGCCGGGCGGTTAATGGCTCCACCCCCGGACTTGGATCCCTTCGAGTTCACGCGGCTCGATCTGCTCCGCCCCGGGACGCTGCTCCTCTCGGGCGGAACGCCCTCGTCCAGCCCGCACTGGCAGCTGCCGGTGGCGAGGGGATGTCCCTTCAATTGTAGGGCGTGCGGCGGCTCCTCCTACACTTACAGCTCGTACTTCGGGAGGTCGAGGCCGGCGTTCAGGAGCCCGAGGAGGCTGGCGGAGGACCTTTCGAGGCTCCGCGAGCGGGGGATCAGGGTGGTATTCCTCTTCCAGGATCCGCGGATAGGCGGCAGGAGATACCGGGAGGAGCTGTTCGCGGTCCTCAGGCGCGAGGGCGCGGCGCTCGACCACGTGACGCTGGAGCTCTTCTGGCCGGCCGACGAGGAGCACATCATGGATATCTCCCGCATTCCCACCTCGGTCTCTCTGACAATATCCCCGGAGTCCGGCTCCGAGCGCGTGAGGGCGGCCCACGGCCGCGGCTATTCCAACGCGCAGCTCCTGAGGACAGTCGAGCTCTCCCAGAAGTACCGGACGCCCCTCCTAGTGTTCTTCATGGTCGCGCTGGGCCGCGAGGACCGCGACACGATCCGGGAGACGTGGGACCTCTGGGAGAGGATGCTGGAGACCGCGGAGGAGGCCGGCGGGGGGCGCGGGCGCTCGACGGTCGGCTTCGGGTTCGGCCCCATGGTGATGCTCGACCCCGGATCGCCGGCGTTCGATCGCCCGGAGGAACACGGCTACAGGGTGCTCCACAGGACGCTGGAGGAACACGTAAACGCCCTCTCGAGGCCGTCATGGCACCAATGGTTCAACTACGAGAACGAATCGTTGGACAGTAGGGCCATAGCGGAGCTGGCGCTCGACTCGATCGAGCGCTCAGTGTATGTGAGGGAGCGGCACGGCATCTACGATCGGCTGACCGCGCTCGTCGAGCGCCTGCAGCTCAAGACGATCAGGCTCGCGATGGGAGAGGTGGATAAGATATTGGAAACGGGTGGAGGCTGGGAGGAGCTGAGGGAGCTGCACTCGGAGCTCCGGAGGCGCTTCAGGCTGCGCTCCCTATAGCATCACGTCGCCCACGTTGACGTCCCTGTCCGTCGAGTATACGCCGAGGATCCTCTCAGAGTGGCCGTCCGCCTGGACCTTGACCAGATAGCGATGGTTCCACTCCAGATCCCTCAACCAGAAGCTCCCCAGGTCGTCCGTGGAGGTCTCGCGCACGTCGCCCGTGTAGAGGTCCCTCGCGACGATCCTGGCGCCTATCACGACCTCCTTCCTGCCGGCGTCCACCATGGTCCCCGCGATGAACGGCTTCGGCAGATTGAGGTAGAGGATCCTCGGCTTCGTCCCGAGCTCCGGGTGCAGCGCCTCGGCCCCCCTGAGGAGCTCCCTGATCTCCGGGTCGTCCTCATCGCCGAACTTTATGGCGTCCGTCGGGCACGCGTCAGCGCACCTGGGCTCCTTCCACCCGTTTTCCAGCAGGTGCTCGCAGAGGGTGCATTTCTGGGCTATCTTCAGCTCCTCGTTGAAGTATATCGCATCGTATGGGCACGCCGCCATGCAGAGGGGCCCTGTGCCCAGGCCGCTGCACCCATCGCACTTCCCGGGGTCTATAATGACCGCGCCGTCCTCCCTCCTATATATTGCGTTCTCGGGGCACGCCGCCATGCACGGCGCGTTCTCGCAGTGCATGCACATGGTGGGCACGTAGGTGCGCCTCACCTTGGGGACGCTGCCCCTGTCCCGTCCGTCCACCCTTATCCAGAAGTGGCCGTACTCCGGCTGCGGCTTGGCGTAGGGGCTCCAGTCGTTCCCCACGTGTTCATCCTTGCACGCGACGACGCAGCCCATGCACCCGGTGCACTTGGCTACGTCTATCACCATCGTCTTGCTCAACTGCAAGATCCCCCCTGCACTATGTAGTTCTCCAGCGTGGGCCCCACGATCGGATGGAGCTTCCTGTCGAACGATTCGGGGTATTTCGCCCTCAGCTCGTCCAGGTCCACCTTCCTGACCCCGACGAGGACCGCGGAGCATATCTGCTCCGGCACTTTTATCTCCCGCTCGGGTCCATAGGCACGGGTCGCGTTCGGCATCAGCAGATCTATTGCGCCGCCCCTGTCGATCCTGTCGTCCACGCTGAGGAGGTCCACCCTCGACCCGTGATCCACCGACACAACCCCGGGCTTCACGCGCTCGGTCACAAGCGCCCCCGCGAGCACGGTCCCCAGCTCGTTATATATCATAACGACGTCCCCCGTCTTCACGCCCAGCTTCTCCGCGTCCGCGGGATTTATCCACGCGGCCTCGTACAAGTAACCGTCCGGCCCCCTGACCTTGTACACCTCCCTCAACCAGATTATCTCGTCGCCCTGGGCGTGGAACCTGTACCTGGGATGGTTGGAGAGCAGCATGAACGGATATTTCTCCCTCCTCGGCGATGTGGGCAGGTCGTCGTGTCCCATCCACTTGGCCACGGGCGGCCTCTCCGGGTCGTCGCTGTCGTACTTGAGCACCATGCCCGACTCGAACTCCAGCTTGCCGCTCGGGGTCTCCAAGCGCGCCTCCCCCCTGTAGAATTTCGCCATGAACGTATCATAGGCGCCGTAGCCGTGCTCCCTCTTTATATTGACCCATTCCTCCCACGTCGGATGATCGTACACCACGATCTTCCTCCTCGTCCTGAACTCATCCCAGCTCACCCCGTATTTCCTGTGGGCGAGCGTGCGCTCGTAGAACTCCCTCAGGAGGACCTCGGGCTCCGGGAACGCCTCGGCGAGGTCCGGCCTGCCGAGCTCCCTCGCCAGCCTCTGCGCTATCATCCTGTGGATCTCGTAATCGCTCTTGGATTCCCCGATGGGTTCCGCGCATCTGTTGTGGTGGGCTACGCCGATCACCTCCGAGCGGGCGAAGTACGTCAGGTCCTCCACCTCGAAGTCCGTCAGGGCAGGCAGGATCAGGTCCGCGAAGAGCGCGTCGTTCTCCAGCCACGGATGCACCGCCAAGTGGAACTCCACCTTGGGGCTCCTGAGGGCCTCTATGAACTTGTACCCGTGCCAACATGTCGTGTAACAGTTGTTCTCGTTCCAGATCATCCTTATGCCGGGGTGTTCATCGGTGGGCGGGTACCTGAACTTCTCGAACATATCCTCCGTGTGGCTGTGCTGCTCGCCTGAACCCTGCCACCTGATCGGCGGGTTGAGGATCGCGTCCGGCACGAGGGTCTTTATCAGCGATATCGCCGGCGGCTTCATCTTGACGAACGCGTACTCGGTCCTGGGCACGTAGGAGCGGGCCTCGGCTATCACCTCTGGATACATCGGCAACAGTGAAAGCTCCTTTACGTTGGCCCTGGTGGACGTCCAGAAGCGGAGGAACTGCCTCCCGGGCTTCCCCAAGCCCTGCATGGCGAGCGCGTACGCCTCTAGCCTGCCGACCACGTGTGAGTAGGGCCCCCTCACCTTTGGCCCTCCGTAGTGGACGGCGAGCGAAGTCCTGCGCTTGGCCCACATCCTGGCGAGCGCCTTTATCTTCCAGGACGGTATGCCGGTGATCCCCTCAGCCCACTCCGGAGTCTTCGGGGTACCGTCGTCCTCCCCCAGCACATGGGATCTGAACTTCTCGAAGCCGACCGTGCGCGATTCGATGTATTCCCTATCGTAAGTCCCCTCCTTTATCCAGACGTACGCCAGCGCCAGGTAGAGTGCGCCGTCCGTGCCGGGATTTACCGGTATCCACTCGTCGGCCCACACGGCCGCTGTGTAGTTCAGGTCCGGGGAGATCGCTATTATTTTCACGCCGGCCTTCCTAAGGGCGATCAGGAGGTGGGACGCATGCGCGCTGAACCCGGCGGTGGTCGTCTCGGGATCGCACCCGGAGCAGATGACCACCTCGGCGTTCTGTAACGCGTCATCCCACGCGCCGTCCTGATACGGCTCCCCGAGCGTCGAGTCGAACCCCCACGCCAACCTGGACCCCCAGTAGTAGCCCTCCCAGCTGTCCGGGTTCCTTATCTGCTGTGTCCAGCCGGTGCCGAGCTTGTCGAATAGCATGTGGCCGTAGAAGTGGAGCGTGTGCAGGAACCCGGACTGCCCGTGGCCATCCCCCTGCACGAGTATGCTCGTCGTGTCCCCGTGCTTCTCGATGGTCCTCTTGATAATCTCCGCCACTATGTCAAGCGCCTCGTCCCAGCTGATCCTCACGTACTTCGACTTCCCCCTGTTCCGCGGGTTCGGGTTGTCGGGGCTCCAGTCCACCCTCTTGAGCGGGTACTTGACCCTCGTGGGCGCGAATACGCGGTTCTTGTACGCGAGCATCTGGGGATGTGGGACGGATTTCCTGGGCCTCGTGAAGGTCCCCCTCTCCGTCCTTATCTCCCATACCCTGGTATTCGGGAAATGCGATGGCAGCACCCTCAGGATCCTGTTGCCCTTCACGTGTACCTCGAGTGGAGGAGGGGAGTAGCCGAAGCCGCCGAGCCCGGATGGCAGGTACTCCACGCGCACACTCTCGCCTGCGTCCTTGGCGCGCTTCAGCTCATCGCCCGATGCCTCCCTCAGGGCGGCCGATGATTTCGCGGCCCCGAGGAGATCCCGGGTAACATCTGCGCCCATTCCATAGTAGAAATCCAGAATGCCCATCGTGTATCGTGAGCGCCATCATATATAAAATGTTTTTCAACGATAATATATATAAAGATTATACCAACTATGGTGCCCGCGCGATCAGGCCATCGATGAATTCCTCCTCGGAGCTCAGCACCCCCCTGGTCATCTTTCCGATGGCCCTGTAGAAATCGGTCCCGGCGTTCTCAGTCACGTCGTCGGCGAGGCGGATACCCCACCTCAACAGATGGTCCAGGGCGAATTCGCGCTGCATTCCGAGGTATTTCGTCGCGGCCCCGGCGTCGTCGGCCTCGAACGATTCGGCCGCCTTCCTGCTCAGATGTGCGATGAAGTAGAGTTCGAGCGCGATGTGGTCGTCGGGTTCCCTGAACTCGGGCGACTTCAGAAAGCCCGCGTTCATATATATTGATGAAATCTGATCGGTAATCTCATACATGCGCCCCCTGATATAAACGGATTCCGATGGATGGGGTATCCCTCTCCCCTCGCGCGCATACTTCACGCCCAGGAACATGTCTGCGTAGTCCACCGCGAGGTCGAGCTCGAGCGCACGCAGCCCATCATTACTCATATTTTTGAATATATTATATAGTTCCATGACGCCTTCCCTGATATCCGCGTTGACGTCCACCTCCTGCACATATTTGCGCATGAAGCCATTTACGATGCCGGAATACATACTCAGTGTTTCCAGGTCGACCTCCCTCTCATATGCCCTTCCCAGAACGGAGTACACGGAGCTTCTGCCGCTGAGAATCCGCACAATCCCCCTCGATTTCATCCCGGGCTCCATCGATCGATGTTCCGATTTCTAAGTTTAAATAGATTTCGCATTGTATTAGTATTTCATGCTGCATGATCCGGGGACCCACATATAGAATTTCATCCCAGGATCGTCTGGCTGAGCGACAGTAGGGTTACGGATCGGGCTCGTCCGGGCTGCGGCGGGCGCGCTGCGGGGAGGAGATTTCCGGACACTAGGCGTCGCCCGAGGTCGACGATCCGTCCTCAACCCTGCACTTGAGCGTCGAGGGTTCTATCGTGCTGTGAACTATGGCGAACTCCGCTACAGTCCCGCTGAAGTTCACTGTCTGCGACAGGTTGTCGAGGTATGATTTGAGGGAAAAGGCTAGCGTTGCGTCGCCCCTTCCGCCGGCGCTTGAATACTTGTTGCCGATCTCTATCGCCGCCCTGCGGAGCTCCCTCTCGAGGGATTCGGTGTTATTCATTATCAAGTTGGCCTTGAACGGGTCCTTGCCCGCCCAGCTGTCGAAAGCCCTGTTGTATACGCTCAGGGATTCCTCTGTGTACTTCAAAAGTAGCCCGACGTCCGGGTCGGTCAACTTCGTCCTGCTCCTCAGGACGACCTCGAGCTCACTCGCCGCAGCGGAGGCGAAGTCGGCTACCTTCTCGAGCAGTTTGACGACCGTCCTGTATCCAGTTATGTAGATTGGATTGTCCACGCCCAGCTTCCCCCGCAGCTCAGGCCTCGTGTTCGCGAGTATCAGCTGCCTCACCGAGAGCCAGTAGACCCTGTCGGCCTCCTCCTCCGCCTC
>OGCG01000881.1_pt1 | contig 16530 bp, 10 predicted proteins | sample 1570061 | NCBI WGS metagenome assembly OGCG01 (sample SAMN06268698, study PRJEB24515) | hot springs metagenome | isolation source: Joseph's Coat, Yellowstone National Park, Washington, USA | place: USA:Joseph's Coat, Yellowstone National Park, Washington, USA
CTCCCCATGTCCTTGAAGGGAGTGGTTTAACTACCGCTCCCGTAGACGGCATGGGGAGGGAAATAAGGGGAATGAGGGCGAGAGGTTAAATATAAATCATGAAACCTCAATGAAAGTCCGACCCCTAAGCGAGGTACGCCAACACCCAAAAATAACAGTGATCATCATAATCCTAGAAATATATTGTTTGTTAGGTCGCTTAGTATCATGAGCGAGAACAATTACTTCCATTTTCTTCATAAAAATCGTTACCCGCCAAAGTGTTACCACCTTACTTAACTTTAATTTTATCCCAGTGTCTGTATAACCTTTTCCATTACAGAAGCAAATAAGGGTGATCGACTTCACAGATATCCTATGAAGAGGGAGGGAAAAATTTATAACTTCAACTTAAAGCTCACTACGCACCACTCGTTAGCATTATCCAATCTAATGATAAACCTTCCTCCTCTCCTAAAGATTTTATACTCTACTCCCTTCCTACAGCCCTTGAGACTCACATTAACGTCTTCTATACCCTTAAAACTGAATTTTGATTGTATTGCGTGATTGACAAAATGGTAGCTAAAGTAGTCCTCAGGCGGAAAATAGTATATATAAAATTCGTATTTCCACATGTATTTCTCCCCATAGCTCACGGGCCTATTAAAGGGCAGAGTCACTTGACAATATTTATTAGGACATTCCTCGAGGGAGAGCTTAATCTCTTTATGCCCGGTTAACTCGCTCTCAAATACCAGTGGTTTCTCCCACATTACATCGCCGTAAAGTATGACTCTTGCAGTTTTTATTGGGACTATTGAAGTGTTGACCGTATAACTCATCACTTCATGCCTCATAACTACCTTCTCGCCTTTCTCAACTACTTCTGAATTTACTTCTAAGAGAAGGGAAATAGGCGAGAGGGGTTCGGTTAAAGCGTAACCACTATAATCTTTAAATAGTCCCTCACATTCGTTTATTATCCCAACACTTAGAAGCTTATCTAGAAGCCTCGCTAAAACTTGGTCGTGGAGTCCCGTGTCCTTTTTAATTTCACTGAACCTAGCACAAGGGGTGTGCTGTAATAAGCTTTCTATTATCATTCTCACCCTCTCGTCATCGAGGAGACGTTTTTCATTTTTGTTCATGTTTAAAAATTGGTATTGGGAGGTTAAAAACTTATATTTAAAGATTACTCACGAAACTAGGTGAGTTCTTTAGGGGGTTACACCTCGCGCTCTGAGTAAAATAAATTAACCAGAAATAAGATATAATTACCCATGAAGAAATGCCCTGTTTGCGGTCACTTGAACCAAGACGATGCTGTTTATTGTGAGATTTGTAGGTATAAATTTCCGGGAAAATTATGCCCGGTCTGTGGTCACCTAAATCCAATAGACGCGAATTATTGTGAGATTTGTAGGTATAGGTTTAGTTGAATAAATGTTTTTATTAACCGGGAAATTAGATAGGCTATACCCAAAAAATTGCTTAGAAGGAGTAATGTGGAACTCAAAAGTTATGGGGGGAATTAAGATGTACACTTCCCGCTTTACACTGGTAGAAGGTTTATATGACGTGAATTATTTTCATTAGTTGGGGGAGTAGAACGAGAAGTCTAGACTCCCTTATAAAAAGTTGTCTTATGATTAAACGTTATCTCCTCCTCATTAGAGTTATAGTTACAGCCAGTGCGACTAAAAGTGCTATAATAATAGAAATCCCTAACATCGGTAGACCGTTACTACTCGTGGTAATTAAAGGTAGGGGATTGACAACATTGTGGTGGTGAGTTAAGCTCACATTTATTACTTCATTTGAGTTGTTCACCTCGACGCTGGTGTTTAACACCCCTTGAGGTGTCTGAGCTGTAATTGTGTAGTTCCCTAAGGGCATACCGACTATCTGTAGTTGTGAGGTGTTACCGAGTAGGAAGACGTACGAGGACGTTGTAGACTTTATGGAAACTTGAGAGATGTTTGCTTGTGAAACCAGTTCCACTTTAGCCTTTGTGACGTAGCCCACGTAAGTGTTGTTCAACTTTAGAAAAGCTATTGAGTCTTGCATGGTATTGTTAAAGCTGATGTGGTTAGGTAGTTTCAGCACCGAAAAGTTAACCTTTTGCGGTGTCCCGAATATCAGATTGCCCTCCGAGACGTTGGGGACTATGAAGTATATGTTGTTTAACGCTTTCAAGTACTCCTCACCTTTTACAGTGCTTACCACGTAGTTCTGCATTACGATAGTGGGGGTAGTATTTAGGTAGAGTTCTGCAATAGTTAAAGGCGTGTAGTTGAAGGTTATTTTAACGAATGGTATGTTAATAGGTAATGGCCGTACGTTTACTCTAGTACTTACGGACTTCTCAGCGAATTGTTGGAACAAGTAACTGTACTCTGTCACATTAGGTAATATATTGATCAATTTATATTCCTTCAGCGCTTGAGTGAACACGGGGTTTATTATCGTTGTGTTCAGGAAGGTTAAGTAGTAGCCCACAATTTGTGAGTAAGGCTTACTCAAGTTCAACGGGACTTGTATACTCCCTATCCCCACGTTAATAGACCGTACTGTTAAGTTATAGTATAGGTTGGTGACGGGGATTGAATAGAACTGTTGTGCTTGTGCTATACCCTCAAAGGAGTAGTATGGTGGTACGTATAGTTGGGCAATTAAACTGTTGTTCTGTAGGTTGGTATTTAATACTATGGGAAACCATGAGATAACGCTCATGTTTAAGCTAGTCGAGTTCTTTAAGACAAGTGAAGAGATGTTGAATATGGCTATTAATGAGTTCCTAAAGGTTAAATAGGGTATTATGGTTTGTACGTTAGCCGGGTTAAGTAAAGATAGTTCCGCGATCTCGCCGTAGTCACGCCCGTTAATCACCTTCAGCAGTTGTGTAATGTTGTTCAGAGTTATAGCCTTTAATTGGGTGTACGTTCTGAAGTCCCCTTTTGACAAGTATTCCTCTTCCAAGTTGAGTAAATGTGTAATGCCCGTGAGGTTGAGGGAGAGTAATGGGCTTATGTTGTTTATGAAGGGTTGAACGTTTATAGACCCAGTATAATAAGGTAGGACTGGGTTGTCCATGACCATTTGTAGATACGCATAGAACTGGGGTGATTCGTTAAACAACTTGTAACTTCCGTTCATGAGGAGTGAGTAATAATATAGGGCTTCCCCGTAGTTGTTCGTAAAGCTCTCCCAGTAGTCCTTACTTAGTATTAAGCTCGCGGTATTGTATACCGGGGTTAATAGGTTTAAGCACGTTATGATTGGTTTGAAATAGTTAGTGAAATTCAACACTATTAAGTTGCTTGTCACCGTACCTTGGAAGACGGTTACTGTGGAGTTCGTATATGTTAATAGACCGGCTGTATAAGTAACCCCAGGCTTTACGGTAACCGTTATGGTTTGTGAGGAAGTCACGTAAGTCTTACCAGAAATGTTGACAAACCAATACGTGTCGCTTAGTCCTACTTCCTCAAACGTTACGTTTATCTGGGTCTTAAACTGGGCTATTATTGTGGTATTCCCTCCTACGTAAATTGTCAATGGGTTCTGATTGTACTCCGTCCCATTAACTATCCAACCTAAAAACGTTGTGTTGCTGAGGGGATGTGCGTAAAGAGTAACTGAAGTAGGGAATGTAGTGATTGAAGTGTTTGTCTCGGTACTGGTCGTGTGCCCGTTATACGTGATTTCTACTACCCCAGTGTAGGGTGGTGAAACACTTACGTTAATACTCACTGGAAAGATGGCCTTACCGTTCTGTATAGTTGCATTAATACCAACCGGGATGCCGTAAAGGTAAGTGGATGTAGCTACAAATATTACTTTATTATACTCGTCCATAGTAAACGGGTAGGATTGCCCGCCGTTTATTCCAATCCCCAGTTGTTGCATTGAGTAAACGTTTTGTCCTATTTCGTTAACTTTTGCAATTAGTTGCCCTTGATCATTATACTCTAATATGGACCAATTTGTCCCGCTACCGTTTAATACGGCAATCACTTGCCCGTTAGCGGAACTGGTTATAGCTACGGCGTTGGGTATGTATTTGCTCCAGAGCATTTGTCCTTGATAGTTAAAGTCGCTAAGATTGAAATCAAAATACGCTGCAATACCGTTTGATGAAGGAGTGACAATTGGGGGACTGTCTATATCTGGGGAGGTATCGATGTCCGGTATCTGTATCATGTAGTCATGATTAGGGAAAAACTCAAGTATATAGTAATTAGGTGATACGTTATTTGGGATCATAATACCTACAAAAGCGTCATACTGACTATTCACGGTAAGTGTAACGTTACTAAGGTTAAAAACAAATCCGTATTGTTTATTAACAGGGAGAGTCAGGTTAAGGCCTTGATATTTAATGAAGCTTGGTATTTGAACTAAACTCAGCCCAACCAAAAAAGTTGTAAACCAATACTCTTTATAGAACGAGTATATTGTATCATTATACGTAACTACGAGGTCGTTATACATATAAAGTAGGCTATATGGAGACATTGAATAAGTTCCTATTACCGTGGTAGCGTTATATGATTCGGGGCTTATCTCGGCACTAGCTATAGCTTCTCCGTCATCTAAGTCTATGAAAACATTGTTACCTTGAATAGCGATCGACTTAACTAAAGGTAATGGAGAAACCACAGTTGTGATGAAGCGAGCACACCCCCCGGATATTATCTGATATACCCATTGGTTTATAATTGTTATTAGACTACCGTTTGAGGTGTAAAAGACATATACGTATGTTCTGTTATTAAAGTATACGGCTGAGGCCGTAAAATCGGGGGAGATGGCGACAGCAGTTATATTTCCATTAAACCTTTCCCTCCACATTACGACGAAACTGGAGTTAGAGTAAAAGTACTTCACTACTAGTAATTCTGAAGTATTAGTACCTAAAGCTATGTAATCAAATGGCCCTGCATAATAGACTTGCATTGCCGTTACGTAGTCTATTGGTAGTGAGGCTATTTTAAGGTGTGTGACCGTATGTGCCCTAAAAGTTGGCTCTTGAATCTCGTATAAGGTTATATTAGAGAAGGGTACTATAAAGTAACCGTGTTGCGGGAGGACTATAACGTTTTTATCTAAAGGCTTTACGTAGTAATAGTAAACGCCTTGGGGGAGGTTTAGCGTCGTTGAGGAGTTAATAACTCCTTTTAACACTAAAGACTGAGTGTTAACATTATAAATAGTTAAGAGTACTGGTGAATCACCTCCTTTTAATGTAATACTTAAGTCGTAGTTGTGGGTTATTACAGAACTACCGTTAGATACTGTTACTACGAGAACGGGCAAGAAGAGTAGCACTAGGAAATAAAGTGAGCTAATCTTTTTCTTATTATGGTAGTAAGTACTAATAATCTCACACCGTTTTAAAATAATATCCGCTTTTTTAAAAACTTTGCTTCTCTGAAATTAACCTCTCTTCCTAGCGTATAAGTAAGCGCCTATTATTGAGGCGTAACCGGCAACAATTAATATGACCGTCTCGTAGTTGATAGGCAAGGAAACAGCCTGGAAGGGTGCAGGTGCTATGATCTGAGTATTTATAGACGTCTGATTCGCTGTTGTCATGAATGCAGTAGTTATTGCAGAGGTTACGGGTTTTTTAACAGTCGTATTAAACACAACACTTGATGTCGCTCCATAAAGATCCTCTTCACGAGAGTAATTTGAATATTTGAAGAAGTACTCCCCGTTAGGTAAGATTAAAGTATAGTTGCCCGACGTAAGGGTGATATTAATTACTCCAGAGATTATTAGATATGTTGTGTTAGTCTGACCGTAGATCTTTACATTAACTATACTACCGTTGGTCAAAGAGTATATAGTACCATTATAATAATAATAACCTAATAACGAGTACGAGGTGTTTACATAATATGAAAGTGCAGTAAATGACTGCTGAGAATTACTTATGTTTACTACATATAAACACGTGAGGCCTCCAACTGTCTTATTCTCTGGGAAGGCCAATAGGGAATTCCCAAGTAGCAAAGGCTGTTCATATATATTGACTGACCCGCTAAGTGGAACTGGTTCAATTTTACCATTACTAATTACTACCGCATATGACTGACTTTCGATAACTGCTAGACTGCTCAAGTAGTAGGTCTCGGAATTGTTGATATTCTTATTCATATTCATAATAAAAGTGTTAAAATCGCCGTAAAGTATATAATAACCAGAAACATTATAGCCCGCTGTAATTGGGAAGTTAAAATGATGTAGCAGTGTCGTCCAGTTATATACACATGACTCATTTGACCCAGATATTATTATAAACCTACCTAAATAAATCATTTCCTTCACGTCAATCCCAACTTTGATTAAAGTGTTTATTTCCTCTCCGCCACTGGAGAGTTCAATCCCACCTATCCCACCATGACTTGTAAAACTCAGTTTTACGACTTGATGGGAAGTTGAGTTATAAACTATGATACTATTATTATAATAATAAGGAAACTGTAGAATACCCTCAAGAGTTAGGTTCTTAACACCAGTCAGAGTTGATGTATCGTTATTAAAGTCATAGAGCATAACATTTACGTTTATATAAAACGATCTCACACTATCCTTGAACTTTATGTACCCTCCCGATGGTGTAAAAAGTAGGAATGAGTTACTATTGTTCTCTACTTCAATAGTGGTAATGTTTACCGGAGTAGGGGTCATTTCATAACCGCTTACAAATGTTACATTGTAATCATTACCCAGCTTATAACTCTTGTTGAGAATTCCCGATTTCGAGAAGAATAATTGTATTAGCTCATTCTGTGCTGTTACATAGACTATACTGGAATTGGAGACAGTGTAAATTTTTACATCGTCATTAGATGGTAAATTTATATTGTAAGTTTGGTTAGTGATCAAGTTTTTTATAATAAGTGTCTTGTTTTCTATCTCAAAGTTGTATATATAATATTGAAATTGGATTAAATTGTAAACACCAATTTTAGGGGGCGGTGCATGGATATTTACGGGGTAGAACGTAATATATGAAAGAGTTGATAAGGATGGGAAAAGAATTAAAGATAAAAACGTAAGAATAAGAAAATTTTTACCTTTTATCAATAATACCACCGTTACTGTACGTAGTTTAAGATCTCTAGGACGTTGGATACGCTAAATGCTGTGTTACCCGCGCCTCCCAACACTATTACTATAACTACTTGGTTACCTCCTTGAGCTATTAAGAGCTCGTCTTTTGCGGTAGAGTAGACTGAATATGTATAAGTTATTCCCGTGTGAGCAGGGTAGGTACTTGTTTGAATAGGTGAGAGTCCGTTAGAGGCTAGCTGTGCTGTTGCCTCAGAATACATTTGCCCTGCAGTTTTAGAAGAGCTCACGTAAATATCTATTATTTGTAATTCGACATTTGAGTACGTCGGGCTTGTAAGCGTGTTTATTACCACTTCTTGATAACCGTTAAATATCGTAGCGGTCGTAGAACCGAAGAACACAGGCAAATATGTGTAAGAGCCTATTGGGTTTGAAGCCGCACTTCCAACACCAGAAATAGTGTATAAGTTGTTATTATACGTTATAACATATATCGCGGGATTATTCCACTGCCCTCCGAATATTGCAGCAGCTTCACCAGAACTCAGAAGTACGTTGGGCGGAGGTGAGGAGGAACCAGAAGTGAACATTGGTAGTACAAAGAAGACAACTGCAACTACTACTATCGCAGCTACAATTCCTATGGCCGCAAATTTAAGATAACTTTTCTGCTTAGCCTTACCAGTAGTAGGAGATGGTACGGCGGAGGTCTTAGCACTGGACGTTGATGGTTGTGAAGGCGGTGGTATAGGAGTGGTTGTAGATGATGGCGATGGTGGGGGTGGTGGGGGTGAGGCCTTTGGTTGTTGAGTAGGAGGTTGCTGACTTTGTTGGGGTTTAGGAACTCTAGGTACAACAGTTTGTTCAAATCCTACTAACGCATATCCGCATTTGGCACAGAATTCTGCAGTATCTGAGTTTTCATAGCCACATCTTGGACACTTCTTTGTCATATCGATATATTTTAGGAGCAAACTATATTTAAATCTTTATAATTCAAGCATCAAGTGTGTACATTCATTGGGTTTTTGGGAAAACTGTATCAATAGGTCTAATTGTTCCTTCAGATTAATCTTTAAGAGAGTACTATGAGTCACGTCTTTTTAAAGCTAAAATATGTTTATAAAGTGGAAAATATATTTAGGTAATTTCAGTGCAGTGAATAAAATCATAAAATAAAATAGGGAAAAACAAAGATTATGTATATTTATGAGGTTGAGTTAAAATATATTATAATCGCCAAGGCCAAACCTAAGATCTATTAATTCTAGTGCGATTAAACTTTTAGTGATTAATTCTCAAGAGATTCATGAATCGCTCATCTAATTTGATTCCAAATCGTTCGTACGTTTTAGTAAATTATTTGGAGTAAAAGAAGAAGAATGTTACGGGAGCCTTAACCCTCTCCTCACTAATCATTTTCTTAAACGGCTTCCCTGATGGAGGGATCATTATATAATAAGGTAGGTTAGTAACGTTGAAGAGTATCTCCCTCTCGTCTCTAGTTATAAACCTAAACTTCAAGACCGGGTTATTGAATTGAATCGCTGTTATGGTATAGAGTTCTGATATGGGTAAGGGAGAAACTTGTCTAATCGTGAACTTTCCGTCCTCTACTACGGGTATTGGTTCCGCCATATGGCTTTTCCAGATGATATAAATGTTATCCCTCTCTTCTCTCAGTCTGTCAAAAATTACGCTCTTAACACTTATTCTCGGCTCCTCCTCGTCGTAAACTTCAACTAGTGTGTGTATTGCTCTAAAGTTTTTGTCTAGACTTAGCACTCTACCTATAGACTTTAACACCCCTAACTCTACGAGCAATTTCACTATTCTTTTGTCCTCCTTTATTTCATTTATAGTTCTGTTAGTCCTAAAGTATTCAATAACCCTCAGAACTTTCTCTTTAGACACCATTATATTATAACTCTCTATTTATTTAGATTTAAAATTTACATTTGAGCATATTCCTAATGTTTATTTCAGAGTTTACCTAAAAGCCTATACTACTCCATGACGCCCATGACACTAAATCGTGAAGTTAAACGTATTCACGCCAGGTGGGTGGAAGACGTGCGTGCGGGTTTCCTCATATCCGTCGCTAGTGTGGGGAGTTAAGAGTGTGAACGGGAAATACCCTTGTGAAAGCCCAGGTGCTGAGGATTGAACACTAATTCTTGAAAATTTAATGAAGCCCAAACACTTTAATTGAGAGCGTCTCTCTCATCATGGTCACTCTTTTATTGATACGATAACTTTATGTATTTACCTATAGTATCCCTTACCTCTTTGGCTGTAGGTCTTGAGTAGAGGTTGGGATTTATCATCTTGAGTACTAACTCCCTTATTTCTGGTTCTAAAATGTTAAGTACTGAGGGATTCCAGTTAGCTAAGAGTGAGGAGGAATAGGAAAGTAACTGAAGTGCGTAATTTTTATCATTTCTTATACTCCTTATCGCGCTTACTATATACTGTAAGTCCGGCCTTTGAATTTGTGTGTCGAGGATTTTTAGGAAAGTTAAACCCAGAGAGAATATGTCCATCAAAGGCCTGGCCCCCTTACCCTCCAACATGTACTGTATTTGATCTGGCGGGGAATATTCTGGCGAGAGTTGGACTATTTCACCTCTTGTCCTAGCGGCAGAACCTAAATCACCTAGTTTTATGACCAAATACTGGGTTAAGTCTGCGTAAAGTTCTTCGGGCGTATTGTAAGGCTTTATAAGTAATACATTGCTGGGCTTTACGTCTAAGTGTACATAACCTTTGCTATGAACCACGTTTAAGGCGTCGGCTATGTAATAAAGTGTGTAATATGCAATGTACTTCCAATACCTTGAGCTGGTGAATGAGGGATTCTCTATATACTTCTTTAAGTCCCCTCCTCTCATGAATTCTGTGACTATGTAAGGTGGGTAGAGGTAATAAGTCTGAGGGTCGTTTAGATAGTCTAATATGTTCATGTCAACATGGATGGCATAAATTCTAACGATTCTGGGATCGGAGGACATGGAGACTATTGCCGACGCCTCACTTAATAAGCTATTAAGATATGCATCTAAGTTCTCGTACTCGGCCTTAGGTATTTTAATTACGTATTCCTTACCCTTACTCTCAGCCTTAAATACGTAAGCTATCCCACCTTCGCCTATATAGTCTATTAACCTATACATTCCTATTATCCTACCCAGTAGAGAACTTGCTACAGTGTCCTTCGGCACTTGCTGGTTTGAGGGGAGAATTACTGCGTCTTCGTTCCTCACTAGTTCTAGGTAATATTTTATAGGACTACCCCTATGGTCTTGGAAGAACTTAAATAATGAATTACCGCTAATCTCGTCAACCTCACTATCGCTTATAGGCACTAAATAAGCCGAAGTTTCGCTCACGAGGTAGATTGAGTTTATTTTCATCACGACAAAGGTAGAATTACTTATGTCAAAAGGGAATTGAATATATATATAATCACCTTGGGGAAAGCCAGTTACCTCAAACTTTTTTACGGTACTCACGACGTTAAAATTGTTATTTAGGAAGACGGCAATGCCTACCATGATATTGAGCCTAGAATTAGGTGTTAAGTAATTCCTTAGCATATTGTACATGGACTTAGAGTAAGCATAATTGCCGTTAACTGGAAGTGCAAGTCTCACAATATAAACTAAAGACAATCAGAATAAAAATTATTTATTTCTTTTCATGAGCCAAACCGTGACGAGAAACGCGATTATTAGCGGTATTAAAAGCATAAGCCCCAAAGGTGGTTTACTTTGAGCTTCCGGTGTCACGATAGCTTGCTGTTGCAGTTGGTTATTTATCACTAATGGTGAAGTAACTAATATTGACTCGTTAATTATTGTACCGCCAGAATATACTGGTATCCACGCATAAGTATCGTTTTTTACGTAAAAGACTAAAGTACTATTAGGAAGTATATCCACGACTTTATCATAGACCGTGTAATTAAGGTAGTACTCTCCGGGGTGAGTGACTACAACCTTACTGAAAACATAACTTATATTGTCTTTCGTTATGTTGTGTAATTCTAAAACTTTCCCGTATGGGTACCAAAGTTCAAGGGTTTGATTCAGATAGTGAACCTCTATTAAGAAGTACAGTTCATAATATCCATTTAGCGATACTATCTTTGGGGAGTTGACAACCACCGTTATAGGCCTCTCGGCTACAAACATTACCGAACCATTATAAGAGATATTGTTATTAAACGTAATGACGCTCCCTTCTTTATAAAACTCGCTCACCGAATAATTACCCAGCATTAAAACTATTCTGTAATACACGGTAATGTTTACACTGAGCTTTAGTGGGGAGAACACTTTAAGTTTATACGCTGATGCGTTAATTAAAACTATCGTAGTTTCGTTTTCTAATTCTTTAGGTATAGAAATACAGTAGCCTTCTGGGTAAAAGCCTGATTTAGGCAACGAACTAATATACGTGTTGTAAGTTATGTTAACGTAATAAAACAGCCTCGTAATTAGGTTTATTTTCTCACCGTAAACTACTAGGCTTTGGTTAAGGAACTCTATTAGAGTCCCGTTATTAAGGCTCACATTCTGTTCAGGGATTATAATTTTCGCCCCGTAAGGGAGATACAGTTGACTTACATTATTGTAAATAGTACCGTTGTAAATTACAGTGAGGTTAAACGGGAGTTTTAATAAGAGTTCTAGCTGGTAAACCCCCATGTAGACACCGGGAGAGGTTATGTTTATAATATTGCTATTTATCACCTTACCATTATAAACCGCCCACAAGAATTCAAGCCTCGATGAGTTCTGGTAATAATAATATTCGGGGAACTGAACTACCGTTGTTCCACGTAAGGGTATGTAAAATGTATAATACCCATTAACAATAGTATTATTAAAATATGCTTTACCGTTAACGTATATCAGTGGAGCCTTGGACTCAACCACTGCATAAGGAGTTATTTTTACATCTTCAAACTCCTTCTCATATATAATTTCATTACCAGCCTTGAGGAACACCGTTATATTATACACACCGTAAGGTAGTGAGATTCTATCTGAAGTTAGAGGAAAAGTCTTCCCGTTTACCTCGTAAAACCACTCACCGTATTCGGGAACTAAGTTAAATTGTAAAATTGAAGAGTTAATAACAGTGAGGTTTGCTGATGTATTCCATAACTGACCGTAAAAACTATAACCGGCTATTTGCACCACATAACCGTTCGACGAATAGTACTCAAATATGCCATGAGTATTTGAGACGGATTCACCGGTTATAGAGGAGTAAGACACTGCTGAGGGGACTTCATAGTACTTTCCATTATATAAATATAATAACATCATTTCCGAACTCCAGTTATATACATATAACGTAGAACCGCTCCCTCCACCTCCTATCACAAATTCGGCGTCACTATTCGACGGGTAAGTGTTAATTTTACTTCCCACGATAAAGAACGCCTTGCTTGAGGGGTTAAGTATCTTAACTGTATCGTAGTTATATGACGTCGAAAAGTTCCCCTTACCTACTATAGCACTGAAAGTTAACTTAATGTACTGCCCCTCTAAGCTCACATTGGATATTAGCGTAACATTAAAGGGTGGGGTTAAGGTTATGTTATCGGGAAAGATGTAAAAATAAAAGCAAATTGACTGATTAGGTGCTTTACTCACTTCTCCGTTCCCAATTATCAAGGAGGGCATTATACTATACGGGTAGGTAAGATTCCATACATTATCCACAAAGTTAAGAGTGTAAGTCCCGTTTCCGTTAGCTATTAAAACTAAAACATTCTGCACAAAATAGTAATAGATACCGTTAGTTAGGACTGTGTTAAGCTGTACGGATGCTACATTATAATTTATTGGTTCCCCCGAGTAAAAAGACCCACCGTAGAAGATGAAATACCCCTTATATGACGTTGTGGTATATGTATAAGATGCGCCTTGTCCCGTTGAACCTATGTCGTTTATACCTATAGAACTCGCGTAGGAGTGGAGAATTAGGGCAATACAAGAGAATATGGCCAATATTATTGTGAACCTTACAACTAATGAAAGCATAACTCCGTATAGTCTATATATCCTAAACGTTATAAATCTTTTCGAACTTATCCATATCCAGTAAGGCTTAGAAGTTCCAATTTTATAGGCTTCAAAAATTTTTTACAACTGTCTATCAAAATAGAAAGAAATACTTATAAACTCACTCAATATACATCATAATCAATGGGTAATAAGTGCCCTAGATGCGGGTATAAAAATCCTAGTACTGCTACTACATGCCTTAATTGCGGCTATCCTCTAACTTATTCGCCTACTTTAGCCTATTTGAAAGCGGCTCTCATGACCTTGGCCGGTGCGTTAATTATATCTAGTATCATATTCTTAAAGAACCTAGAAATTTCTTTACTTGTAGCGGTATTGGGCATCTTGATTGGCAATGTCCTTTACACAGTGCCTTTAAGGAGGACGTCAAACACTGCATTATTAATGATAAACTCTACGGTAGCCGGAATTTCTATTATACCGACAGTTATTTTAGAGTATTGGTACTTTTATGACGTTTCTCTAGAACTTTTTAAGCTGGCTTACGTTGTAGCTGTGTTCATTGCAGTTTACATAATAATGAGTGTCTTTGCAAACGAGCGGATTTTAAAGTATAAGGGGATAATGAATAATGAACTTGCAATAATCCTTTATATAGTTCTAGCCTTAGCCTTCCTTAGCATAATACTCTTCATCTACCCCAAAGGTTTTCTCATGAGCCTAATAGCTATAGGCGTGGTTTATCTTATCTTACCCTTTAGACTGTAAAATTTATAAATGCAAAAAGTTTCTTTTTCATAAATGAATTCCAAATTAATTAAGTACTATGTAGCGATAATTTATGCAGTATCTGCAGTAATAGGATTCGTTATAGCATATGCCCTTCTACCAGCCCAAACACAACTGATGGCAATAAGTTCTCCGCCACCACCTCCACCACAACCACCAGCTCCTCTACCCCAGGCTGAAGAGTTGCAGAACCTCACTTCCAAATATTTTGGAGGTAATTGGACCACAATAAATTCTGAAACGGGGCATTATGTGTTCTCAAACGGTAGCTTTACAGCCTATTTAACAAATTCCTCAACCGCAAAATTGTCTAATAACACGGTAAAAAGTTTGACAGGGATAAACTACATTCAAACAATGATACAAAACATATCTAATGAACTGACCCATTGGACTGATAATAAATTTAATTTCACTCCAGTTTTCTCCCCATTGGAGTCCGCATTAAACTACCTCCTTCCTAACAGTATGAATGTTATTGTCGAGTCTAATGGGAGTGCAGTGTTCATAACCTTATCCTTAAATTGGACGGAAAATAAAAGTCCGATACAACCCGTATACGGTTTTATAAATTCATCCTACAATACGATAAACAGAGCACTACCCTGCGTCAACCACTTCCTTAATACGAACATATCATTAATTTCTACTGCAAATACTACTATTATAAACGGCTCTACTGTAAACAACATAATGTCTACAACATCTCTCAGAGCTTATTATCTTTACATTCCAATTTCTGAGTCAAATGACTTATTCGGAGCCATCTCCGGCATTATAACGCCGCTAATAAACCAGTTTTTAGGTAAAAGTCTTCAATTATATAGTGTCGGGATTTTATTAGGCATAACACCTAACAGCCTTTCAATTACACTTGTAATTAACTTTACCCCTGCAGTACAAGCCTTAATTAACCTAGTTAATTCTGCTATCGGACTTGTTGATAATATACAAAGTTAATTTCTTTTTTCTTCTTTAGCTATTTTCTCACTCCTTTGAGCTTACTCCTCTTTATCCAGATTTATTTTTCATCCTTAATAGACAAATTGTAGTTATAAAAACTTTTTGTCATATAATTAGAAGGTACAAATTGTAAGAGAAGGTGTGATCTGCTGTAATCCTATTAGTAATTGAAAGGAAGATTAAGCTAAAATATGTTATTTAAAAATTTTTAAATTGAGTAACAACTATTCATGTCTAAGGAAATCTAATAATCCCTAGACCCCTAAACTCATCATCCCGAAAATGATTTAAGGGAGTTAAAAAGTGATTAAAATAATTTAACTAAATATTCTCATAAAGTAGTAATGTTACTTTCTGGGTTAGAAAAAAGCCATGCAAAATGAATTTAGGGTCTAAGATAATCGTTAACCCCTAATAAGTTATGATTGAGGCTCAGCTAAGTATGAATTTATAAACCGGAAACTCATATCTTGCAATATATGGTTAAGGTTTGTCCCAATTGTGGGTTTGCCAACGATGATCACGCTGTTGCTTGTTTAAAGTGCGGGTATCCGTTTTCGGAAATAATTCTAGCCGAACTCCCATTTGTAGTTGGTGAGGACAAGAAATCTGTGTTCACGATAAAAATAACAAACTCAAGTCTTGTGGTTTCCCAAAACGATACGAAAATACCCAGTTATAATAAGAAGTTGAACTCATTATTAGGCGTCTCCCTAGCGGAATTCACAGCGATTTCTGCTTTTGCAGTACTTTTTAATTTTCCCTTAGTCATAATTCCCGGAATTGTAGTGGGTGTGACCTTGTTACTTATACCTAAAAGGGCCTGCTTATCAGAGTTTGTAAAGAAAATGCAACTGGAAGGACAAAGGCTCTTCATTATGAAGCACGAGCTTTTAGACTGTAATAAATGTGAGGCGCTAAAGATTTATGATGTAGAAGCACTTTGGATTTCGAGGGAGAATGGGTCTTGCGTACTATACATTAAGGAGAACGGAGGAAGTGGTAGAAAGTTTTACATACCGAACCTCAATCCGGACTCGTTATACAATTTTCTATCGAGGACCTCATGGAAAGACAAACTGGTCAAGTAAAAAGCTTATAAATTTCTTTTTAAAACTTAGTATTAATGAGAGACTTAAAGGATATTAAGAAAAGTGTACTATTTATATCCCTTTTATTTTTATTACCAATCTTAACAACTCTTTCTTACTCACAAATCTCTTCACCTTCACCGGCAGTAGGGATAGTTGATACCGGTCAAGTACCAATTAGCGGTAAAGGGATAGTCTCTTATTCTTACACTACCACTAATGTGGGTGGGGTATTTACTTTAAACTCAGCAAGTACTAGCGGGCCGTTCTCGTTACAACTAAACTCAGTAATAGAACTTGGTAACGGCCAATACTATTGGTCAAACAACGTTGCATTAATTCAATATGTAGGCGGAAACGAATACCGAGTTACGTTTGAGGATTACTTATGGAATTTCTCAGCACCTGATGCGAGTATAAACCCTTCCTTAATTAAAGGTAATGGTGGTATAGAAATATATAACGGCATACAATTTTATTATTACTCTTACAATACTTATACTGTAACCTTACCCATTACCATCGTTTTAGAGACCGCCGCCGTAGTGAACTATCAGGGTTATCCTATAATCCTTCAG
>OGCG01000883.1_pt1 | contig 16513 bp, 13 predicted proteins | sample 1570061 | NCBI WGS metagenome assembly OGCG01 (sample SAMN06268698, study PRJEB24515) | hot springs metagenome | isolation source: Joseph's Coat, Yellowstone National Park, Washington, USA | place: USA:Joseph's Coat, Yellowstone National Park, Washington, USA
TTCAAGGTAATAAGCCGAATAGGGGCACCAGCCCAGGAAGAAGACACAAACCAAATAGAAAAAACATACCAAGAAGAAGCAAACGACATAGCCAGAAGCATAAGAAATCTCGAACTAAAACCCATACTAACGATAGATCCAGCTCCCGAATACATAAATTACGTTGTTGACAGCGTCACGAAAATGTTTAAGCCAAGGAGGAGGTTTAAGGCGATCATTGATCCGATATACGCAACATCGATAGGCTACACGAGCGAGATATTGAAGAGGCTTGGTATGGACGTTGTCGAAATACACAATAATTACGACCCAAGCTTCGGAGGTAGGGATCCAAACCCAGAGCCTCAGAACATACCCGAGCTGATCCAGGAGGTGACGGGCGGCAAATACGAGGTTGGCATTTCACATGACGGCGATTCAGATAGGATAGCACTGGTGGACCAGAGGCACGGGTACTTAAGCGCCAATGATATATTACCAATAGTCGTTGAGAGGCTTGCATCAGCATCCATTATCAAGAAGGGTATTGTTAGGACGGTATCGACAACGCACATACTCGATAGAATAGCGGCTAAGTATGGCTTCAAGGTTGTTGAGGTTCCCGTCGGTGTTAAGTACGTAGCGAGGGCTATACTCAACGGTGAGGTTGACATGGGTGGTGAGGAGAGTGGTGGGCTTGTTTACTCATGGCACATACCTGACAAGGACGGTATATACACGGCATCGCTAATAATAGCCATGGCCTCCGAGTACGGTGACTTAACGAGCCTCATCGACGATGTGAGGGGCAAGTATGGTAGGGCGTATTTCAAGAGGGTTGATATTGATATGAGGAACTCCAAGATGTTCGTTAACGAGAATAGGGAAGCATTAGCCAATGCATTTGGTGCGCTCGGTTCTAACCCAAGGCTCATCACAATCGATGGTGTTAAGGTCGTGTATGATGATGGCTCCTGGCTACTGATTAGGGGTAGTGGTACCGAGCCAAAGCTTAGGATATACAGTGAAGCCCTGAGCATGGGTAGGGTTGAGGAATTAATTAATAAGGCAGTGGAGATTGTGAATAGGTTACCTAAGCCGTAAGTGCCTTCACCGACTTCTCCCTAAGCTCCTTAATAAAAGTCTCATTAATCCTCGACAGCGTCTCAGCGAGTAACCTGGCGGCGTTTAAGGCATCATTTATGTTAAGCAATTCCACGGGACTATGCACATACCTGGTTGGTATGGAGATCGTGGTTGCAGGTATACCGTCCCTCCTAAAGGCAATGCCCAAGGCATCAGTGGTTCCGCCAATCAACACCTCGAGCTGGTACGGTATCTTCAGCTCCTCAGCGACCGAAACAAGGAAACCCGTTAACTTGGGATGGGCAATAAACACGTTGCCCCTGCCACCATCCATAACCTTTATAGCCGGTCCCTTACCAATCCTCGTAACATACTCCCTCTCACCAACACCAGGTACGTCAGCCGCTATTGTCGTATCCAGGGCAATCGCTAAATCGGGATATACCCTATCAGCAGCCACCTGGGCACCCCTCAAACCAACCTCCTCCTGAACCGTGGCAACGAAATAAGTAGTGACCTCAGCCTCCCTCAACTGCCTAGCTGCCCAAAGCATCACCGCAAGACCAACCCTATCATCAAAGGCTTTACCGGTCACCACATTCTCATTAAGTACCTCGAACTCCCTATCAAGCACCGCAACAGAACCTACGTTAATACCCAACTTCCTAACCTCCTCGTCGCTCGATGCACCGACATCGATGAATAAATCCTTAAGCTCAGGGGCCTCCCTCTCCTTACCAGGTGGCGTCACGTGAGGAGGTCTACTCCCAATGACGCCCTTGACCTTCTTACCATTTGATGCCTTAATAATGGCCCTCTGCCCAACTAACGTGACTTCATTCCAACCACCAATGGCTCTAAACCTCAGGAATCCATTCTTATCAATGTTATCAATTAACAACCCAATCTCATCCATGTGGGCGGCGACCATGGCTTTGAGGTCTCTTTGTTTACCGTACTTGATACCGATAACATTACCCCACCTATCAATGAATAACTCATCAACGTACGGATTCAATTCATCAATTACCAAGTCCCTAACCTCATCCTCAAACCCCGATGGTCCAAACGCATCTGAAAGTTTCTTGAGTAACTGAATGAATTCCTGTGTAGACATGCTGAAAAACTTGAGGTCATTAATTAAATAAGCATTACTGACCAAGTGAATTGGCGACCCTCGAGTATACCCTTAGCAGTTCCAGGCCTGCTTCAACGCCCATACCAACGCCAGGTATGTTAAGGCTTCTTAGGAAGTCCTCAACCTCTCTCTCATGCCCAATACCAATCATGGGAATCGCGTACGTAAACACTCTCGATAAAACTCCCGGATCTCCATAAGCTTCGATGAACAGTTTGTAGTTACTTATCAACCACTTAATGTTCAAATCCCTAACGTACGGATTACCCGCACCAACAATAAATAACTGGATATCCTGCCTCTTAACCTCACCCGAGGTCAGGAAGTCAAGGGCCTTCACGTACTCCTCAACCCTCGGTGTACTAAGCATCGCCGACAACACCCTAACCCTATCCTCATCAGTGCTCACTGCCCTATACACAGACTTAAGTACATCGAAGGATCTATCACCGACAACAGCATATGCATTGGCAACAGCACGCCTCATTATGGGCTCAAGGTTTGTATAATTAGTGATTTCGCCGGCTATGGATCTTGCGAAGGTCTCATCAACCAGGGCGCGTCTAGCCAACACAAGTTCCCTAACGTCATCCAAACCAACCAACCCCTCTAGCCCTTTACTCTGAGCCCTAAGGTACTCAATAAACGCGTCCTTAACAGCGTTAGGACTTATTGAGTAGAGTGTGCCTAACTGCATGGTTATCGTAGACGTCAATAGGTAATTAACGGTGTTTGCTAATGAACGAATAAGGCTGAGGTATTCACTAAGGCTGATGGATCCCTGAAGTAGGTGTAGGTACGCATCATTAATCACACTCCACCTCTCGAAATGATTAATTGCGTTACTCAACGCCGTTGAGAAGTCATTACCATAATTGACATGGTAATAACCAACACCGTCAACATTAAGAAACATGGGTTGCAATTCATTGAGCACTGTGGAATCACCCTCCATCAACGCCCTCCTGACCTCACCATCGACCCTATAGACTATGGGTACCGGCCAAGAATCACTAACGTTACCATTAAGTAAAAACCTGTACTGCCTCAACCCAACCCCATCACCGCGCCTCTCAACAGTGATGACTGGATGCCCAGGCTTGTCAACCCAAGCCTTCATAACCCTCATGACAGGCTTACCACTAACCTCCTCAATACTCCTCCAAAGATCATCCTCACTGGCATTTGAGTAGGAGAACCTCCTCAGATAATTACCAAGGCCCCTCCTGAAATCCTCCTCACCCACATAGCCCTCGAGCATCCTCAGTAGCGATGCACCCTTACCATAACTAATATCGTCAAATATTTCGAAAGCCTCCTCCTCACTCCTTATAGGCACATGGACAGGGTGTGTACTCATCAATGAATCCCTGAGCATTGATCCTGTGGTTTCATCGGCAAGAAACCGATACCAAACACCCCAATCTGGGAATAATCTGTCCAACGCCTTATAGCTCATGAATGTTGCAAATGATTCATTGAGCCAGAGGTCATCCCACCACCTCATGGTAACCAAGTCGCCAAACCATTGGTGAGCAATCTCGTGAGCCACAACCTCAGCAACACGCCTCCTAGTTAACTCAGTACTGCCCTTACCAACCAATATTGCCGTCTCCCTAAAGGTTATGGCACCCCAATTCTCCATAGCCCCAGCCGCAAACTCAGGCACGTGGATTAGGTGAAGCTTAGGTAGCATGTAGGGTATACCAAAGTAATCGCTGTAGAAGTTAAGGACCCTCTTAGCAACGTCAAGGGCAAAGGCACCATCATTAACCCTATCCCTCAACGGTGTGGCGAAAACAACATCGACATTGCCAACCCTATCCCTGAGCTCAAAGAATTTACCAATACCAAGGTAAAGCAGGTAGGTAGACATCCTCGGAGTCTCGGCGAACTCAAAGACCTTCCAACCTCCGTCCCAGTACACCCTAGTTGGTGGTGTGTTAAATAGTACGTCGTAATCCCCATCAACCCAAACCCTAACCCTGAACCTAGCCTTGGCAGTTGGATTATCAATACATGGTATGAAGTACCTGGCACCAGTCGGTTCAAATTGGGTAGTCACTATATACCCACCAGGATATGGAGCCCTATAGATACCCAACAACCTATCCGGAACTTTACCCTCAAACCGCACCTCAACAACACCATCAACAGGCCCCCTAACCCTCAAAACCCTACCATCATAATTATAATCAACAACTACACCATTAACCCTAACAGACCTTATGCTCAAATCAACGGCATTAAGAAGCAAATCCCCACCAGACCTAACGTGAATCCTCACAACCCCACTATACAACAACTCCCTAAATTTAACGTACAAATCAACCTCATACAAATCAACACCCACATCCCGAGACATTATTATCCAACACAACGCAATGCGAATATAAACTTAATGGTGCGGTCCCGCCGGGACTTGAACCCGGGTCCTCCCGTGGTGGGTTGTTTGTTTTTATGGTTGTTGTGCCTTGGGTTCGCTTGGGCGGCTCACTGTACCTCACGCTAGTGTTATTTTTGGTAGTTTCTCTATTATTTGCCTTGATACGTGCTGTGTTATTAGGTGTTCGTTGTGGTTGCTCTTCATTAGTATTGCGTGTGTGATCGGCGTCGCCGTCTTGTGCCTGATCCGCAGTGGCCTCTTGAGCTTGTCGATAACGATTAGTTTGTGTATAGCGTGTAGGTAGGCTATGTTCCTGAGAACCTCTAAGTCATTATAGGCTTTAAGTGGGGCAATGGTTGGGTCTTCGTAGTGCCTTATAAATCTAATAGATAAAATGATTGTTGGTGTGGGTGTGGACTGGCTGCTTGCTTGGTTAATGACGTATCGAGGAACCAATTGCCAACTATGGAGCTTTGTTTACAGTAAGTGCGTGGAATCAAAACTATGCAGTGAAGCAGCCAAGATGCTTGTGGATGAATTAAGTAAGCACAGGTGCTTTGGTTATGCACCGAAGTGAGTGCCTAGCCAAGGGTGGGTTTAAAATAATCAATGGGCCGCCGAAAAACGGCAAAGGCCCGATGAGCCAGGGAAACAACCTAGAAACAAAAGACGAAGCCTCCCAGCCTCAACCCACCCAGGCAGGGAGGATAGAAACATGCACCGAGTTGATAAGCAAGGCAATGAAGTGCCTAGGCAACGGTGACAGGGAGTGCGTGTTAAGGAAGATTGAGGAGTTGATAAAGGCAGACTGCCACAACGGCTATGTAGTTGGTAAAGAAGTTACTGACGGAGTTAGAGGTGTTGTCCATGAGTTGTGGTTGGTGAGCGATAATGAGCATAGGTGCGAGTTACTAACGATACTTAGGGACCTCGGCATATCGAGGAATTGGGTTAGGGATGCACTGGGCATGAACATGAAAAATCTGGACAAGTGGCTCACTAGGTGCAGTATTGATTGGGAGGGCAGGGCAACTAGGAACGATATCGTTAGGCAACTCGAGGATTTTCTGAGGGAGAGGTTTGGTTGGAGCGAGGTTAGGATGTGTGAGGAGTTATGGCGGTTCATCGGCGTTGATGTTGATGAGTTCAGGAGACACGGTATAGAACCGTGTAGTTGGCTCAATGGCTTGGAGAAGTTGAGCGACTTGAGGAGGCCTTATTGGCTCGGGTTAAGGGCTAGCGACTTAGCGACTAGGAAACTCGATGATGAAATCACGTTGGAAATTGGCACTACAAATAGTATTGACGCCGTATTCTTTCCGGTGCTGTTAGGCACGATAAAGACACCGGGCTTAGCCATTAAGTGGAAAAAGAGCATGCCGGCTGCGAAGTACGTGTCTAAATCAATCGGTTTATCATACTACGTAGACCTGGGCACCGATAAGTGGCCGTGGCCCATTGAGCTCGGCGCCGATGAGTTTGAGAGGATGCTTAACAGCTTCGGTGATGAGGAGCTCGCGGAGTTCATAGCTGGCGAAATAGATGGGGATGGGGTAGTGTGGTATGACTATGAGAATGGCTATGTTGCTGTGTCAATTTCGGCTTGTGAAAAATGTCCGAAGAGAATGATGCTCGATGTGCTGAAGGAGATAATTGCCAGGAGGTTCGGCATCACTGGAAGTATTAACCAACTTGAAACAGCCGATGCCTTAGAGTTCGGCGGCGAGAAAGCCGCTAGGCTGCTTAGGCGTATAGTGAAATACATACATCACCCGCTCAAGAAGTTGAGGGCCGAGCTGATTTTGGCGCTTTACGACGGGAGAATAAGCCCCGAGAAATTCGAGGAACTCTATGACGTAACAAAATATGAACGCGGAGCACCAGACATAAAACGCAACAACGGCTTAGATGTCCTCGTCCGAGCGGCCCCACAAACCCACACCCACAGGGCAAAACAATTTTCCAGATCCAAACCACGGAATACAAAACAACGCCATGGGGCTCGCCGGGATTTGAACCTGGGTTTCTTGTGGTGTTGTGCCCTGGGTCCTATTAAGTAACCGACTAAATCTTCACGTTAGTACTACCCTCGGTAGTTTCTCCATGATTTTCCTCGGCACATGTTGTTGTGTTGTTAGATCAAGCGCTTGTGGTATACCTTATTAATGCTTGATTTGATGTGATTCTTGATGATTGTCTTGGTTACTGGCGTTAGTTCATCGCCGGGCTATAAGATAGCTGTTAAATTATTGGGTAGGTACCAGGTGGTTGGTACGTACAATGAGCATAGGGTCGAAATACCCAGTGCCGAGTTGGTCAGGGTTGATTTAACGAAGAACCCGGCCGAACTAATCCGTAACTATAAACCTGACGTTCTAGTTCACGTGGCAGCCATAGGTAATGTGGACCAATGCGAGGAGCAACCCGACCTCTGCTATAGGGTTAACGTCGTAGCCTCGAGGGAGCTGATTGCCAATGCCTATAGGGTTGGGGCCGCCATCTACTACCTATCCACGGACTACGTGTTTGATGGCGAGAGGGGATTGTACACAGAGGATGATGTGCCAAGACCCATTAATTACTACGGCCTAACGAAATTGCTCGCTGAGGAAATCGCCAGGGCCTTTGGCGGTGCAATCATTAGGGTTGCCTGGATCTACGGCGCAGGCCCTGGCAGGGCAAATTTCGGCAAGACCGTGGTTGATAAGTTGAGGAGGGGTGAGGAGGTTAGGGCAATAACCGATCAGTGGTCGGCACCAACCCTGAACACCATAATCGGTGAGGCATTTGCAAAATTGATCGATAGCAAATTCACGGGAACACTACACGTCGTTGGGCCACGAATGAGCAGGTACGAGTTCGCAAAGGCCATAGCCAGGTACTTTGGGTATAATGAGGACCTCGTAAAGCCAATAAGGCTCGCTGACGTGAATTACAGGGCCAGAAGACCGAGAGATAGTAGCCTAGGTAATAGGCGAGCAATAGAACTACTGGGAATACCATTAAATGACATAAACTACGCATTATCAATATTCAAGAAAGAACTCGAAGAAACAACATGAAATCTCAACAATCACCAATAAAAACACCTCCACAAAACCATTAAGCCAACATATATGGCAGTGGCGGGGTTTCGATATCTTTACGGTAAAACAATGTACAGAAACAAACAACTCAACGACAAATCATATGACTAGGTTCTCACATGGATAATCCTGCAACCAACATTAATAGGGAAAGGCATAAATAACGGTGAAGACAATTACCACATGCCGGGGTGGCCGAGCTAGGTCCAAGGCGCAGGACTCGAGCCTTTAAAGAAAAGCTGGACATCCTGTCCCCGCAAGGGGGCCCGGGTTCAAATCCCGGCCCCGGCATCAGGGTGCATACTTACATTTTTCATGTGTAGGATAAGTTTTTAGTTAATGTGTTCCTGTTTTTGTTGTATGTCGTGTGGTGTTTACCTGGATAGGAGGGTTTTTGCTGTTGGTGAGCCTATCTACATTACGTTGGTTAATTTGGGTAGTTCTCCTTTGTATGTTGGTTCTTGGGGTATTGTTGATGAGTTTGGTAAGACAATTTACCTTATTGAGCCTCCTCAAATCATGATTAATCCCAGCTCCTCCTTTGTTGTTGTTTGGTTTCAGTTTGATAATGATGGTAGGCAGGTTGGTAGGGGTAGGTTTAGGGTTGTGTGGCGTCCGTTGATTGGTGGTAATGTCCTTGAGTGCTTCAGTGATTTCTTTGAGATACTGTGATTATGACCTTATCCTTGCTATAACGTATCTGGAAATTATTAGGTAGGCTACTGTGAATATTACGAGGGCTGTGAATGGGTCTATTATTGGTATGGAGGCCTCGATTATTAGATAATATAGGACTGCTGTTATTAATAGTGCTGTTGTGAGTATTGCGAGTGTGTGTTTAATCATCATGTTCAATTCCCTATCGACCTCCACATTATCAAAGCCCTTTGTCCTAAACTCCCTTGCGTACTTATTGTACGATCTATATAGGTAGGATAGTGTGAGTGAGTATTCTGATGCGAGTACTGACGCGTTGAATAGTCCTGGGTTCTGCAGTGCAATGAGGGTTATGTGCATTACATAGGGTAGGTAACCCTGGGATGCAACGGATATGATTAGTGAGGTTATTAACGAGAGCCAGGATTCATAATGAGGACTATTGACAGCAACACCTACTAAACCAACTACAATGAGTACTGTTATGATTAAGAAACCTAATGATTGATACCCTAACATTACTAATATGAGAAATGGCACTATCGGCAGTACAATTAGTACTGGTTGTATAAATCTCATCATAACCATCTACCTATGTATGCGGATACCCTAGACATCACCAGACCAATACCCTCACACGCCGGATCCCAGGTTATGACCTTAACGTTCTTAGGCAATATAGCGTACAACCTATTCCTATCCCTAACGAACCAGTGGGTGCAGGGTGGGTTTTGTATTAAATTTCTCATTAGTATCGTGTCAGGTATTACATCTATTACAAGAATCCTCACCGGCAATTCCCTGATAAGCCCACCCAACCTATTTACATTATCCCTAGTTAGATTCGTTATGATCACTACGACAGGTTTAGTCTCCTGCACAATACGCAGCAACACTTGATCAACCACATAACCTTTTATGGGCAATGCCTTAATCACCATGAGGACCCTTAATAACCTTTGATATTGGTCCATACCCGAGCTCGGCATCACCCGCGGACCCATGGGCATGACCCACAGACCCACGTTATAACCGTACCTAAGCAATACCCTACTTAACGATAAAGTCAATGATATGCCATACTCAAGTGGGTTCTCCTCGACTGTTCCATGCCTCATCCACCAACCAGTGTCCATTATAATTATGGCTGTTCTAAGACCCTCCCTCTCATACTCATTAACCATTAGCCTACCTTCAGGGTTCCTTGCCGTTGCCTTCCAATTGATGAGTTTATACGGATCACCAGTTACGTAATTCCTAACAGACCTGAACTCGGTTGAGTAAGGACCTAACCTGGAGGGTGGGTATTTGGGTATTCCCTGCCTAGGCTTCGCGAGACCCAAGACCCTCCTCACAATCTTCACCCTAGGTAGCACTTGGATTGAGCTGTCCGTCTTTACCGAGCCCTTGATTGGTTCATGAATGCCAAGACCGTGGTAAAACACGTACTCGATAGAATCAAGGCTATAGTAACCCCTCTTGACAGCCCTTAGGGTGTAATTAAACTCCCTACTGACCTTTCCGAAGCCCTTAAATACAACGTGTACGTTCGTGCCCTTAACGAGATTGAACCCCTCCGCCATCGATGAACCAGGGATTGGCGGTGCCCTAATCATCAGTAGTCCGAACCCGCCATCCACATTCACGGTAAGCCTTACTTCTAGTTCGTCTCCAACGTACATAACATCCTTATCCACATGTAGTGTGATCATCACCCTGGGTCTTTCACTAAGCCCCAATGCCATTGTTATGACAATCAATGGGAAGATTATGGTTAGTATGTACCACTTTGATGTTGTTAGTACAGCAATTACTGCCATGAATATTGGTACCGCGGTGAGTATCACCACCATCCTTATTGAATCCTTCATTAACAATCACTTCGGCACAGGCAATTTACCCAAGTACTCCCTAACCACATCCTCACCGTTAACGCCTTCAAGTGAAACCTCGGGTTTGAGGACAACCCTATGCCCAAGCACCTCGACTGCGACGCTCTTTATATCATCAGGTATAACGTAATCCCTACCCTCAAGCACAGCCATGGCCCTACCCATACTCATTAACGTAATTAAACCCCTGGGACTAGGACCAGCCAGGACCCTTGGGTCCCTCCTTATTGCGTTGAAACTCGTTATGTACTTCATAACATCCTCACTTACAATTACACTAGATTCTATGAAGTCCCTAATCATTAACAACTCATCGCCGTTCAATATAGTCCTTACCTGCGCCGTTGGATCATCACTACGCCAGGAAACCCTCCTCCTGAGCAACTCAACCTCATCCTTAGGATAACCAAGCCTTATCCTTATCATGAACCTATCCAGCTGTGCCTCGGGTAATGGGTAAGTACCCTCAAGCTCTATTGGGTTCTCAGTGGCAATGACTATGAACGGCCTCGGTAACTTTATTGTTTCACCCTCAATCGTTACCTGGCCCTCCTGCATTGCCTCGAGAAGTGCGGACTGAACCTTTGGTGGAGCCCTATTAATCTCGTCGGCAAGTACGAAGTTCGCGAATATTGGACCAAGGACCAATTCGAATGAACCCTTATCCTGCCTCCAAACCTTGGTGCCAACTATGTCACTGGGTAGTAGATCTGGCGTGAACTGTATCCTACTGTACCTAAGCCCTAGTACCCTGGCTAGGATCTTCGATAGGAAAGTCTTGCCCACACCGGGTACGTCCTCTATGAGTACGTGACCACCCACCAGTATTGCTGCCAGTATTTTCTCGATAGCGTCCTCATCACCAACAAAGAACCTCGTAACCTCATCAACCACAGCCCTAACCCTCCCGGTCACGTAATCAATGCCCAACTTGTTACTCATTACCTACCACCCCTTACCAACCCTCATTATTAGTGTTTCCACCACCATATAATTGCTTGAATAATTCATTCACCAGATTCGCCCTATCCCTAATCTCCATCTCAATCAACTTTCTACTCACCCTACCCCTACCCTTAACGATACTCGAGTAGTTAATTAATTTATCAAGCCTCGCCATTATCTCCTCATAATCCAACCCATCCTTAGTAAGCTCATGGGTTAAGTACATTATTATTTTGTCCTTCTTTCCATGAGCCACAAAGTCGCTTATTGCTTCCTCAAGTCTCGCGTACTCAGGCGACGCGACAACCCTGATCTCACGTTTATGAGCTTCGTAAACTTCATCCTCGATAACCTCAACATTACCCAGCCCACTAATTAGTAGTTTGTATCCAGCATAGGTTATTGCTATTGAGGCTATTATTACGAACGCGATTAGCACGTAAATATTCCACTGGGCTGGTTTAGGTATCGATAACACAACATAGAACAAACCTATACCAAACACGGCTGCGGCCAGAGATCTTGAACTCGTGAGAAACCTGTTAATGTCAATATCAACCGCTCCTGTTAAGGCGGTTAATGATGCTAATACTAGGTATATTATCGAGACTAGGGCGAAGGGGTAAAACAGTGGTTTGTATACTGCTCCGAATAGGTAACCAAGACCTAGGGCTATCAGGAGGTAGGCTATGTACCTCAATGATTGTGATACGTCATGCCTCGTAGATGCGTATTGATTAGATGATCTGATTAGTAAGGCGCCTATGATAACTAGAGCTAGGAAGTTCATTAGGTAACTAATAATTGCTAAGTGGTAAATCGTGACCAGCATGCTTGATATTGCATCAATGAGTAGGTATATGAATAATGATGGGGCTAACGTACCCCTTACGAAGCCAGATAACTGCGGATTACGCCCCCTCAATAAATCACTAATCAATAATAGGGTTACGAGTACCAACGATGGGACTGCCACTACGAGTATTACGTATATGCCAAACGGCATGGGTATAAGCAATAGGGCTGTCGTAATTAATACCACGTAGGCTATTACATATCCCGTAAAGCTGGTGATCTCATGCGTCTTCACAAACAATCACCCTAGCATTCCCAAAAACCCTGCCCAGGGTTCTCAGGAATTCCTCATACCTGGCTCTATCGATCTTTCGAAGCCCATACCTAACCTCCTCGAACATTCGGATTAGATCTCTTACATCAGCGTAATTACCCACGATTAAGCCCTCATCGGTTAATTTCTTAGCGATCTCTCTCACGGTTAATGGGTTGTCGATTCCGTAATTATTAATGTTCAATTTAATGTGCTTAACAACATCCTCGTCATAATCCACAGCTCTTATGAATAAAGTCTCGGCTTGCTTGTCAGATTCTATTTTAATCCCGTAACAGCCTGGTTTGGTCATGATTAGTGAGGAGTTCTCAATCTTACCAGAACCTATCACACTTACCGAGTATTCGTTCTTAACCGACATGGGTAATGGCTCACCAAAGCTCCAAATCAATGGTAAATCCCTGGGTATACCAAGATCCACAAGATTGCTGCCTCCCCAACCTTTCAATTCTCTAATCACCTCACCAGGAAGTAGATTAATACCACCCACCAATGCCCTAGAAACCTCCTTATCAGCAACCTTCCTACTAACTCGAACCGCGGGTTGTGTGCGCTGATCGCTAGAACCATACCCACCGGCCTTACTAATGATACTCCTCCTCACGATCATTAATGAGCCTATGCCCATGATTATAACCACGGAGACCAACAACAATATAATGAGAATTGGCGATATCCTTAGAGGCACAACCACCGTATGGTTTTGAGCCCCCATACCTCCGACACCACCCTGTAAACCTGTTGATCCGGAACCTCCACTTAACGTAGTACCCTGGGTCCTTGGTGGGCTCGTTGGTATGTAATTGGCAATGCTGATGGGCATGTTTGGTATTATAATTGGTAATGGAACCAGGGACACGTAGACTTCTGAGGCCTCTGTTATATTCACGTGCTGCGGTATTGTGATGTTTATTGGGGGTAGCGCAAATGGTGGCTGTAATGTACCTACACGTATTATTGGTAAATGCGCCCCCGAAGATGAACCTTCTTGATTAGCCTTTATTAATGTGCCAATTGATGATGATAACAACCATATGATCACCAATCCAATTATTAGTAATACTACAACGGCTCTATCCACAGTGTGTTTAAGATGTAACCGCTTAAATACCTTAGTTAGAGATTCAGTTCTTGCTTTTCAGCGTTGGTAAGTACATTATTTAATCCAGGAAACAGTAATGCCGTACCTACACCAATCAAGGCGGTGCTGAGTGGTTGTAGCTCAATTAATAATATACCAATTATGGTAATTATCGAACCCAACCTAGTACTTGGTGATGCAAAGTCCCTACTCAACCTATACAGGGCTATCATACTCAGCACAGAACCCGCAATACCTAGAATTAATGATGCGAATACGGGTAATGGTAGGTATAACGAGAACACTATGAGGAATTGGTTACGGATTAGTATTAACGGTTGAGTAATCACCGGCTTGGGGATTAGTAAATTACCAACGAGCATATTAATCACCAGGTAGCCCATATACACTATGTTCATGAAGTAGGAAACCATTGCTATTATGGCGCCAACAAAGCCAAGGGTATACCTACCGTCGTACCTCGCAAGGTCCCTAAAACCCAACAACCAAAGTATCGCAATTAATGCGTAGGGTATCACGGTGGATATGAGGAGGAAGTAGAAGAGTATCACCGTTAATATGTACGTAGCGAGGGGAGTAATTAATAAAGATATGATAAGGAGCGCTGCAATTGTTAATGCATCAATGGACACAATTAGTAAGGACCAGCGTATATACTCAACACCACGCTCGAGAAAGTCCAAATCACCCATCAACTAAATACCCCACCCTTAATTTAAAATACCTCCCCACCAGCATTCAAAGCTCAATACTCACACCAACACCACCAAGCCTAAACGCGTTAGGTAACGCATCACGTAGTGCCGACATGCCGAGTATACCTGTACAGTGCGACCCAACCACAATGCCTGGCGATCTCTGAACTAAATACTTAATGACTTGCCTAACCCTATCATCGCCCAAGCCCAAGAAATGCAAACCACCAATCACTGCATACAACCTATCTAAACCCGTGATTTGAAGACCGTACTCGATTATGTTCTCCACACCAGCATGCCCGCATCCCGTTATGGCGATTAGGCCATTCCTATGCTTTATGTATAGAGCCATATCGTCCGGTATCTCGTCAGTTACAGCGCCGAGGTGAGGTGGCCCCCATTTTCTCGGTATTTCGCCTGACACGACCACGTCACCCGTTATTTTATAGGGCTCCCTTATGAGGATTAGATTAACTCCCTTCTCCCTGAGGTACTCGGGTGTGAAGTCAACGCTTATATCCTCAAGATTGCCCCTCTCATCTTTCGCATAGGCCTTCGTGAATAAATTGGTGTGGGCTATCATAGTTATTGGTCTGGACCTCGCTTCCAAGAACCTCTTAACACCCCCCGTATGGTCAATATGCCTATGGCTTATTACCAGATAATTCGGTTCGTTGGGGTCTATCCCGAGAGCCTTCATATTATTAATAAGCGCCGTTCCGGATAGTCCCGTGTCATATAAGATCCTGTAATCATGAATGTAGGCCGCGAAGCCCCACTCACTAAGTAGGCGTTTGCTTAGGGATGTTAACTGTGTCGCGTAGTTGTCAACTAGGATTGTAATCCTCATACCTAGAATTGCAATGTACCGCTTTTTAAACTTTCATTATATTTAATCTTTACATTATTTATCTCTATATATGTATTATATACAGAACCTTAATAAGAATCCTTAACAAACATCATAACTTGATGAGTGGCGAGATCAAGTCTTTCTTCTATGAGTTTCAACTAACGCTAGATAAGGTGTTGGATTACGCGGTGACAGCCTTCCCTAATAATGAGATTGTTTATTGGCCTCCTGGTGGTTCTAGGGTTTCTGTCACCTTCTCTGGCCTTGCTGATAGGGTTCGTAGGGTTGCCGCAGCCCTACTCGACCTAGACCTAAAACCAGGAAGGGCTTGGGAGTTAGGTAGTAGGGTTGCGGTTCTTGAGTGGAACACCCTAAGGTACCTAGATCTCTATTATGCCGTGCCATCGATAGGCGCTGCGTTGTTCACGGTAAATGCCATGTTGGCGCCCAAGGAGATTATATACACAATGGGTGTTGCAAGGCCTGAGGTATTCATCGTGAACATAGATTACTTCGAACCATTACTCAAGCCAATCCTTGATAATGTTAAGTCTATTAGGGCTGTTGTGTATATGAGTGATAGGGGTAGGGTTCCTGGTCAGGATTATGGTGTTAAGATGATACCCTACGAGGATCTCCTCAAACACGAACCACTCAGGGAATTCCCAGAGATTGACGAGAGAACACCAGCAACACTACTATTCACATCAGGAACAACAGGACCACCAAAGGGTGTGTACTTTACTCACAGACAATTGGTTCTTCATGCTATGTCAGTAACCATAGCAATGGGCTACCCACCATACAATGCCTTCTTTGAAGGCGGTAAAAAGCCTCCTGTATCAATGCCTCTAATTCCCCTCTTTCATGTTCATGGTTGGGGAACACCATATACGGTAATGCTTTCAGGTGCCAGGAAATACGTATTACCTGGTCGTTATGATTGGGGACACATATTAAAGTTAATACATGAGGAAGGCGTTACATTCACAGGTGGTGTACCAACAATACTGTACCTATTACTTACCCACCCTGACTCGCCAAAATACAACCTAAGCGGTGTGAGATTTGGCAACGGTGGCTCAGCAATGCCTGAAGGATTATATGACGCAGCAAAGGCTAGAGGAATGATAGTAGCGAATGGGTATGGCATGACGGAGACTGCTCCTATACTAACAATGGCTTACCTAAGACCTGAGCATTTAGACCTGCCAGAGAATGAGAGGAAGAAGGTACTATTAACAACGGGTTTACCAATACCTTTAGTGCTGCTTCGTGTTGTGGATGGACAGGGTAATGATGTTCCTAAGGATGGTAAGACCATGGGCGAGCTCGTGGTTTGGTCACCATGGGTAGCTAAGGAGTACCTTAATGATCCTGTGAAGACTAAGAATGCCTGGCGTGACGGTTGGTTCCACACAGAGGATGTTGCGGTATGGTTACCAGACGGTTACATAATAATCGTTGATAGGTTGAAGGATGTTGTTAAGAGTGGTGGTGAGTGGATCGTTAGCACGAGGCTTGAGGATATCATCAGCACGCATCCTGGTGTTGGTGAGGTT
>OGCG01000885.1_pt1 | contig 16480 bp, 20 predicted proteins | sample 1570061 | NCBI WGS metagenome assembly OGCG01 (sample SAMN06268698, study PRJEB24515) | hot springs metagenome | isolation source: Joseph's Coat, Yellowstone National Park, Washington, USA | place: USA:Joseph's Coat, Yellowstone National Park, Washington, USA
TCAACCAATTGATATTCCGTTAAAAGTTGACGAGAATTTATTGAAATTACTAGCTTTTGGCTCTTTGATAAACGCGTTCCTTGCTCAATTCTTTCATGGTTATTTTCCTGCAGTATTTTTACCCACGGAACGTAACTTGGCAATATCTAATTTTATCGGCTATTTATCCAGGTCATTAATTACCAAGATTCCTAATAATGTTGACAAACCGTCAGTAAGGTTATATTTAAACATGCTTTTACAATCAATGCTTGCATTAAGAGGTAAAAAGTTTGAAATAAAATTGGGAAATGATGAGATAATATATGAAATTAAGGAGCCGTTCTTGTTAGAGATTTACAACAAGGATGGAAGTAAAATACCTATAAGCTTACTATCTTCCGGTTACTCCCAAGTAATTCCCTTGGATATTTTAGTTAAGCGTGGAAGGTTTGTTATAATAGAAGAACCGGAACTCAATTTACATGCCGGTGCTCAAGTAGATATTGCAAATTATTTATCATCACTAAAAAATAAAAAGATGTTCATTACTACTCATAGTGATATTTTCACTATACAAATGGCTATTAATCACGTTAAAAAGAAAGAAGAGACGTTGAACATTTATCTTCTTAATAAAGGGACTGTACAAAAAATTGAGTATACAGAAAAGGGCGATGTAGAAGAAATTCCCACGATAACCGATGTAATTAGAAATCAAGTTAAGGAAATCTACGGTGAGTAAATTGGAAGATTTCTGCTGTATTGATTATGAGAAATACTTCAAGGACAAGGTTAAAGGGAAAGTTGCTGACGCAGTATGCTTTTACATTGAAAATGGAAGTTCCATAAAAATTGTAATCGTTGAGAAAGAAGGTAAAATAGATCCTACTACTAATAAGCTAAACATTGCTTTAGATCAAGTAAAAGATACTGAAAGCAGGTTGGAATTATGCAAAGAAAATAAAGTGAAGTGCGAAAAAATAATAGTAGTAGAAAAATTGACGCAGTCTTTAGCTAGGATTTTAAGAAAGGGTTTGCCTTATATCGTGAATTATACAGAGATAAGTAGAAAACAGGATCCAAGTTATCGTGAGAAAATTGCAAGATTCGTCTTCGAGAATCACGATTAATAGATAAACCTCCCTGATAGTATCAATGAGGAATTGCTAACCTATATTTAGATTTCAGTCCCTACACCGTTCTTCACTGCTCGGATTTTAACTTATCATCACTTGTATGAGATATTAAATTGAGAAAAATAAGTTTTAGTCGGTAAAGGGTAATGAAAATATCTATATATCCAAGTAAAAGAAAAAGACTTAATGGAAGAGCTAATAAAGAAAGCCGAGGAGAAAGGAATAGACGTAGAAGACCTAATCATCTCAGCGATTTCGAGAATAGATCCCCAAGATAGTATTAAGCTTAGATTTGAAATTGCCAAGAGGTTTTTATCCGAAGCAGAGGATTACCTTTCAAAAGGCGATATAATTCAATCGTCTGAAAAGGCTTATAAAGTAGCTGAAGAAGTGATTAAGGCTTTGGCAGAGAAGTTTAACCTACCAGAGTATCAACAAGCGTTGAGAGAAGGAAGATGGTACACTTACAGCTTAGCAAACGCTGCAGGAAAGCTTGCCTTAAGTCTCGGAAAATGGGTTAAAGAAGGCTGGGACTCGGCTTATGTCCTTCACGTCTGGGGATTTCATGAAGGAAAATTAGATTTAGAGAATGTCAGATTAAGAATTCAAGACGTTAAAAATCTCCTTGAAAATGCGCAGAAAGTATAATTGGAAATCACCTCAAATAATTAAAAGTACGTTCTGTATCTTTTTTAACATGCTGGTTTACGAATTTAAGGAAACGCTGAAGGAGGACATTGTTGAGGCAAGGTTAAACAGATTTATTGTAAAAACAAAAAGTGGAAGAATCTGTCACCTTCACGACCCTGGAAGGTTAAAGGAATTAATTTACCCGGGAAATAAAATTCTTATAAGAGAAACATCTGAGAAAAATAATAGGAAAACTTCCTGTCAAGTGACTGCTGCCTGGGACGGAAGATGGGTTATAACTGACTCCAGTATTCATAATGTTATTGCTAAAAAATTTCTTCCAGAGAATTCGAGGTCGGAAGTAAAGCTTGGAGAAAGCAGAATAGATTTCTTTTTTGATAATACTTACGTTGAAGTGAAAGGTTGTACGCTCGTTAAGAACGGAGTAGCACTTTTCCCTGACGCACCTACTGAGAGAGGTAGGAGGCATTTGGAAGAGTTAATGAAGGCAATGGAAAGTGGAATGAAGGCTAAGCTTCTAGTCTTGGTAATGAGAGATGATGCAAGTTGTTTTTCTCCGAATGCTGAAACTGATAAAAAGTTTGCTGAAACTTTCTATCTAGCGCTAGCCAAGGGCTTAGAAGTTGAAATTAAGGAGTTTAGACTTGAAGGAAATAAGGTATACTACGTTAGGGATATTCCATTATGCGGTAAAGGTTAAAAGAAAAGAAAGTGAAGAGAAAAAAGGATGATAAAAGTAGGTACTTGTGGTTTTACTAATAAGCACTTCAAATATTTTGACGTATTAGAAGTTCAACAAACCTTTTACGACGTGGTCAGTGAAGCAACACTAAGTAGATGGAGAAAGATGGCGGAGGAAAATCGCGTAGAGCTAACGTTAAAGGCATTACAAGTAATAACTCACGAATATAACACGACGACTTATAAGAGGATGAAGAAATTCCAAGGAAATGAGGAGAACTTTGGGTCCTTTAAGGAAACTAAGGAAGTTGAGGAGGCAACCGAAGTAACGCTAAAGGAAGCTAAGGAATTGAACGCTAGGATCATAGTTTTTCAATCTCCTGCATCTTTTAAGCCTTCAGAGGAAAACGTGAAAAGGCTAATAGATTATTTCTCAACTTTAGAGAAGGGTTTTATTTATGCTTGGGAGCCTAGGGGCTCTTGGTACGATAATGAGAGCATTTTGAAGGAAGTTTTAGAAAAGACAGGGGTTATTCACGTAGTTGATCCATTTAGGCATAACTCCTTAACTCAAATGAAGTATTATAGGCTACACGGAATAGGAAAAGGAGAAGTTAATTACTCATATAAGTTTACTGATGAAGATTTGCAGAAATTGAAGGACATGGTTAAAGGCAGTTCTTCTACAACGATTTACGTCCTATTTAATAATATATATTCCTTTGACGACGCTTTAAGGTTTAAGAAAATGCTAGGATGAGAATTGAAGTCTTGGTTTTGTATCTCTTCATTGTTAAAACTTAAAAATTCCGGTTCCGGAATAATTCCGGTGGCGGAAATTCTCTTTGACACCAGACCTAAATCAAGGAGGGAAGATTTCTTTGATAGAGATAAAGAAATTGAAGAACTAAAGGATATAATTTTGCACAAGGATTTTGCAGCAGTTTTAGGGATAAGGAGGATAGGAAAAACCAGCCTTGTCAGGGTAACTCTTAATGAGCTCTCGGATTATATCTCTTTGTCCATTAACTTAGGAAAGATAGGGAATAAAAAATCATATCCAATGGATATTTTTTCGAGGATTTTCATTGAAGGGGCAGTTGATACTATTAAAAAATATACATTCGCAGGTAAGGTTTCTAGAATTATTGCAAATAGGCTAGGAGTAGATCCTAGCGATATCCTAGAATTAAATTGGATAAAAATAGGAATAAAACTAAGAGAATTTAATACCCAAGATATCAACGAGGTCATTAGGGCTTTAGATTCAATTTCTAAAGATAATAAAAAATTCTTGGTGGTTTTTATTGATGAAATACAAAATATTAAGAAAGTGAAGGGCTTCGATCTTGGTTCGTTCTTACATGACATTTACGAATGGTGTGACAATACTGTTATCGTAGTTTCTGGAAGTTTTGTAGGCGTTACTGAGGAAATTTTAAATCAAGTTGAGGAAGAGAAACCTTTCTTCGGTAGGAAATTCTTTAGGATAAAGTTAGAGAGGTTCAATGAAGAGACCTCAAAGGAATTTTTATCTCTAGGATTTAAAGAGGAAGGAATCGCTGTGGATGAGAAAGTTATAGATGAGGCAGTGAAGCTTTTCGACGGAATTCCAGGTTGGTTGGCTTTATTCGGTAGGAGTTACTCTTATGCAGTTAAACATTCTCACAAAGTTGATATTAAAGTAATATTGAAAGAGGCAGCAAAGGAGGTTTCAAAGGATTTCACAAGATTCCTAAAAACTTCAAATTCGCCTACTAGATACGCTGAAATAATTCTAGCCTTATCAAGATTAGGGAATAAGGGAAGTTTAAGCGAGATAAGGGATGTAATTAACTCATTATTTAAGGAGCAAATTGAGAATTCTAGGCTTAACGAATTATTGGGCACTCTCATTAACTACGGATTTGTAATAAAGCTAGGTAGAGGAAAATACGCCTTACCTTCGGATTTACCTACTAGAGTTGGATTAAGACACTCTGCTAGAATGTGGATAAAGAAAAGTCTGTAATGCAAAATTTCTCTTGAACGTAGTTGCACTAAAGATTCTTAGTACTACTCATTAATTCCTTCTCGGCAAGGTTATAATGCTTTTCAATTTCCTCATCCCAATATTCTTTAAAGAATTCTTTTATAACCTTCATAATTTCCTTAGATAAGTAAATGATATCGTTAATAGCTTCTTCTCTTTCATAATAATCGCTGGCTCCTTTGCTATTATAAGCATATCTATGTAATTCTAACGCAACTGAAGTTAGGGAGTTTACATTATATCCCAGTTCTTCAAGCCTTTGCGAAATTCCTTTTAATCCAGTGGTAGGAGCAAGAAAGCCTGATTTATAATACCATTCCTTCTCTTTTTCATTTCTAGGCATTTTTTCAAGATTCATGACTGTCAACGCACTAATTATAGCCTTCCAAGAAAGGAACACTTTATTAGCAGAATTTCTACTAAATCCTTCTTTTAGTAATTTTAATCCTAAAGCTAACTCATCTAAACTTTCTATTATCCTTATCTTTACGTAAGCATTTCTGTGTTTCTCAATAGTAGGTATTTTAGATTCCATCAAATCATTTTTAGCAACGGAGTTAAAAAGTCCAAGGACTGAACCACGTTAAATTAGAGCGATTAAAGTATTTACAATCGGCAAATAAGGATTACGCTAACTTGAAAGAGAATATTTCGCGTTCTATGTTTATCTCAAGAGATAGTAAAGCTCTCTATAAAGTCAATGTTAAGGGCGTTATCTATTAAGTGCACAAAAACCTACGATCCAGAGAATTATTAAAGGTTAATAAAGATAGATTACAAATTGGCTAAGAGAAGAATTAAATTATGTAACTTAGGCTTCAATGTGGTTAAGGACCGAAAAAGAACGTGACGAAGATGAGGGAATTTCACCTACAAAGAAGGCTATTTTGTAAAAGCCTTAGAATATGCTAAACATATTTTAGCTTAGAGGATCTTGTATGAAATGATGAAAAATATTGCGCTTACTTATATAACTGTAGTATTGAAGCTTATTTCCTCACCATTATTAAAGAATATTTCAACCATGACCTTAGACTGAGGAGACAAATTCTGGTCCCCAGTATTGATATAATAGGTATTAGTTCCAGGATAGATCATAATCTGATTTTCAGGGTAAAATACCTCGCCATTAATTTTAACATAACTTACTGTCAGTTGCTTAGGAGAGAATAAGTTGACCTTAAGAGTACCATTCTCGAAGACACAACTACTATAAAGAATAATCGAGGACTGTTGAGTAAATAAACTTGAAACTAAAGAGTAAGCAACATAAACTACTGCAAAAGTTGAAGCAACTATCCCTATCAGTATGATAAAGGCCGTTAAAGCTGGTGAATGCTCCACAAATATCCCTAGTTTTTTGTCTATTTATATTTTTCCGAATCATACTCTTAGATCTTAATCCCGTCTATATATTTTATATATCCTTCTATTGTATATATAGATTATATAGGTTATTTTTATTATCCTGGTAAAAACTCTAAGCATATGAAATTCACTACTTTAAGTACTCTAGGCCTTCTATCAATAAGTATATTGGGAAAAGATATTTTCTTAATCCCTATTTTATTCCTCCTCCTCATAATTTCTATATCTAGAAAAAGCTTGCCTAGGCATTTTGTCGTATCTCCAATATTCTCTTTGCCTTTCCATAATGACTTAATTACGGCAATAAGCCTAGAGTTAGCGCTCTTAAGCAGGTGGTAAAAATGAACTTCTTGGTTTCAATTCTTCTAGGAATAATACAAGGAATTTCGGAATGGCTACCTATAAGTAGTAAAACTCAGGAATTAATCGCTTCCCATTATTTACTCGGCCTAGACGTAAGTATCGCTTACACCTTTGGCTTATTTATGGAGATGGGGTCGATTGGCTCCGCATTAATTTATTTTAGACAGGACGTTAAGAGGGTTTTCCACGATAAATTCCTTCTAAAATTTCTGGTCGTGGTCACAGCCCTTACTGGAATAGTGGGAGTACCTCTCTACGTAATTTCTGACAAACTACTTCAGAACGCATATAACCCTTCAATTCCGATGATATTCTTAGGCATAGCGTTAATAGCAGACGGAATTTATATTAGGTATTCAAGATCTAGAACAAGGGAGTTCAAGAACCTCTCCACCAAGGAAATGATATTAATAGGCATAGCACAAGGTATTGCAGCACTTCCAGGAGTAAGTAGGTCAGGGATGACTGTGTCAACAATGTTAGTTTTAGGAATAAATCCTGAGGACGCATTTCACTACTCCTACTTAGCTTATATACCGGCAGCAATAGGTGCTGTAGGGACAACTCTTCTATTTACAAGACATCACGTTAGTTACGTTATATCAATGATTGGTATTGATGGAATCGCTCTCGCTGTAATTTCAGCCTTACTTACCGGCTTAGTTGTAATAGGCTTTCTACTAAAAATTGCTAAGACTAAGAAGGTTTACTTAATTGACTTCATGTTAGGAGGAATAGCAGTCCTAGTGAGCATGTTAGGGTTAATAATAAGTTAAAAGGCTGTAACGTTTTACATCACTGCTCGTCTCGACAAGTTACGTTTAATATTACAACTATTATTCATTAATTAGTGATCAGGGGAGTTTCCTTGACGTAGGTGTAAGATCCTTGGCGGAATTAGAACCCAATGAAAAGAAGTACATTAACTGCTCAGACAATCTAGCCTTCTTCACTCTTCTGGAGGTTGGGTGCTCATCATCTATTAATTTGCCATCGAGTAGGGTATTAAGGTTTTCTAACTCGAAATGCAAGTTATTCTCTCAAGCTCAGCTTTCATCCTTACTTTTATATCAATCTCAGAAGGCAATTGAATTGTATTAACCATTGTCTTAAATTGATTAGATATCCAGTTCAAGTAGAGTATTGAATAAAACACCTTTGACTCCTCATCATCCTCTACTACTTCCCTTATTTTTACTAAAAGAGGTTTATATTCGTCACATCCCAATTCCAGACCGTACTTTTTACAAAATTCCTTTGGATTCTCTATCATTTCCTTCAATGGGTTAATCTTCCCTTCTATCACGTCTCTTAGTGGGAAAACGTCCTTACAAGTTTTATCTCCGCATTTGCCGTCTATTATGAAAGAGAACTTATCCACGACATCAAATAAATCGTCAATGCCCATCTTGCCTACTTCCTTGCCGAGTTCGATCTCCTTCATCATATTACCTTTTATATCATTAATTAGCGGTACGTCGGTCAACTTAATAATTTCAGAATATTCGTTCTTCATTCTTTCAATCTCTTCTAAAAGTTCGCATTCGCCCTTGGACGAGGAGTAAGGAATATTGCAGATCGAGGAATAAACGTCTTTCACAAACTCTTCGTAATTCTTAAAACGCGGATCATTAACCTTCAAGCTATTTAAGTCCCTCAATATTCTAGAAATCTTTTCCTTAAATTCTCCTATTTCCTCCGGTCTAGAAAAGAGGTTGTGTATATAAGAAATGCAAGAAACTGAAGGAGAAGAACAAACCTTGTTAAGCTCATCCCTGAAGTTTTCTATTTCTCCTATTTCATCAAGCATTAAAGGAGATAAAACTTCGTGAAGCCTTATAGTAGAATCCCTTAATTGGAGGCATTCTTGTACAGACGACTCTTTCTTCATCTCATCTATTTGAGTTTTCAAAAGCTCCGTCTGCTTTCTGTAGTAATAGATTGTCCATACTAGGGCTACTGTAGAGACTACAGAGCTCAAGCCAGAAGCTGTGCTTATAACTTGCTGGAGAAATGCCATAGCTTAAGTTTAAGATTTATCAAGAATAAAGTTAATGATGGAATCAAGAATAAAGGAGTACTTACAGAGTGAAGATAAGGAATTAAAGCACGAAGCTTGGAATTATGTAGAGGCTCATTATAAAGAACTTGGCAAAGATTTTATTATAGAAATGTTAAAATTTCCAGACACAGGAACTAGGTATAGGGCTTGGAATTTCGTAAAGAAATTGGTGGAAGAGAAGTTTTTAACAGTTGAAGAATGTAAAGCCCTTTCCCCTTACTTTTTAGAAATGTTAAAAGATAATAACGTCGTAGTAAGAGCCTTAAGTTGGTACGTAACTTTAATTCCGTTAATAGACATCGGAATAATTGATAAGGAGAAAGTTGTTAAGGAATATTCTAGATATTTATGCGAAATTAAAGAACAAGAATACAAGGACGTACTTGAGGAGGTTAGAGAAGAATTAGGAATAAAATGCTAAAAACAAGAAAGGCACTCTTCTTACTCTCCTTGTCTTCCTCCATCTTTTTCTTCAATTTTCTTTACTAGTTTTTCTGCCCTAAACATCATAATTTCTGTATTAAAATTCCACCTTCCGTTTTCAAAATGCTCATAAGGAATTGAGGCAGTAAATAAGTATTTTGTATTAGCAGGATGTAAATATACCTCTATCGTATCCTTGCTCTTTAGTGAAGATATAAAATCCAAGTAATCCAATAGCCTGGAAGAATTATCGAAAACGTGGGCATAGTATGTTTTATCATCTAGCTTATATGCAAGGTACATACTAGGTATTCTAGATAATTCTTCCAAAGTCTCTTTCTCACTAAAGCTTATCTCCAACCTAAAGTCAGGTTTATATAAATACACGGAATATCCTTTTATTAATCCCTTCCCTATTACGTGAGCTTGCGTATGATACAAGGCGTCTTTGAAAGAGATTCCCAGCATTGTAGATATATCCTTAAGTGAGGAGACTGTTTTCTCTTGTTTTTTACCAATAATTTTCATATCTACTTCATCAGGGAAGAAACCTTCTGTTAAATCAGGTAATTCAAAAGGCTCTCTTGGAGAAGTTAATAATCCTGTGAATTCTCTCCTCTCGAAATTGAAATTTGAATACTCAATGGGGTAAAATTTCTCTTCCTCAACTTTGTGGAGGTCATAGTGATAAATTATTCCCTCATCTTGTAAATAATCTAGAACTCTATCGAAATCTGTTGAATTATAGTAAATTGAGAGATTAAGAACTAAAGGATTAATAACATCCCTCAAAATAAAAGAAGTCATTCCGTCAAAGAGTTCATATATATTATATAAGGATATATCAGCATAGTTAGAATAAATGGTTACGTAATATTTCTTTAATCCCAAGGCTTCATATCTTGGAATAGGATATAGCCTATACTGAAAGTTCTCCCTAAGCCATTGAATTAATTTATCTGCATCCTTTATTCTAGAAATTGCGCCAATAACTCTAGGATTTAAATCACCGAACCTCTGTAAATAGTATAATACCTCTGAAAGCTTAAGGTGCTCTTTTTCGATTAACACGAAAAAACGTCGAATATTAACTTAAAAAGATTATCGTTATAATATTAAAAAATTTTAACCAATAAGGACTGAATCACTAGGTCCGGCAAAGAAGACATGAGCCATTCCTAAGGCTGCTAGTGCTAATCCTAGTAGGGCTATTGCTAACCTTATTCCTAGATTTAATTTATATATTTCCATCATTTTTCCTCGAGAACTCTTTTTAATTACGCCAGGTTAAGCATTGAAAGAAAATTAAAAAATAGTAGGTCTTTTAAACCTTTTTCTGATACATGTCTGATAAAAACTTTTCCAAGTTGTCGATGATTTATTACGTAATATTTTATTACCTTTCTCGTTATTCTCTTATTGTATTATGAAATAGATGGACTATATCTTGACTTCTAGTTATTGATTAATATTTCATTCATTTTTAAGATTTTCGTGATTTATTCATCATTTCTGGTAAGAAATATCTAATTGGTACCGAGTCCTCACCGCCCTGGAAGGACGAGGCTTTCCACTCCTTAACCTCCCTTTTCTATAAATGAATCTATCGTATGGAGTTTTCTTAAATATTAGTTGAGGCTATTTTCTCGGTTATTTCAAACACCTTATGTGCATTTAATTCTTCTTTAACGTCGTAAAGCCTAATAAAATATCCTTCTCCTATTTGGGCTATCCAGGAGCCAGCGTATTTTCCTTTACAAACTCCGCTTAGTGTGGTAAGACTTAGAGGGAGTATTTTCGTAGTGTATTTTATAGGTCTTAACGATGCGTTACTTTCGTATTGGAGTAATTTACCCAATAATGTTTTATTTACTGCACTAGGAGAATATAAATAGCAAACTTCATTAAGTTTAAAGAAACCTAAATGCTCATAATCTAGAGATATCCAGTTTACGTTCTCTCTATCAACGTCTACGTAAAATCCTCCTATAATATCTAAAACGCAGATTTGATCTCCTTTATCGTAGGGGCCAAACTTTTGCAAATAAAATTCTGGAGTTGGAGTAAAAGCTACTTGTTTCTTAAGGAGATCTTTTACTCTCTCGATCTTTTCCTTGTACTCTTTGGAAAAGCAATGCAGTCTATAAAAGAAAGGAACGTCGCCTATCCACGTTACTATACCACCTCGTCTTATGAAATTCAACAGCTTGCTATCGTTATTGAAAGGAGTTATTTCATAAGCAGTATAAGGTATTATATCCTGTGCAAAAATTAAAATATCGTCCTTGTCAGATTGTTCAAGCCACTTTGAAATAGTATAGTAATCGAGTACTTCATAATCCCTTGGTTTTTCTATGAGGATCTCATTGTTTAAAAATGAGGAAATCCCTAGCCTATTGTCAAAGTATATGGCCTTCCTCATAACTTTTAATATGGCACCTTTAGAATAAATGTTTACATGTTAGTTGACGAACTTCAGAAGAAGGGAGCTTTGCCAGATGATATTAAAATGATTAAAATAGATGAGAAATACTTAATTGAGTACCTAAGTACATTGAAAGCAGATGAGCAATGCAAGGAAATTATTGGAGAAGTAATACGTTCTATAAAAGAAGGTAATTATGCAAAGGCATATTTCCTTTTAATGATCCTTCAGAGAGCATTACAAGACGTTATGAAAAATAAGGTAATTAATGGGTTAACTGATATAACCTCGATTATAAACAAGAGGGAGATAAATAAATTAGCAAACAAGATGTGTAAAAAGATGGATCAAGAAGATATATTGAAATACAGTAAAGCTATTGAAGATTTAAAGTCAAGAGATCTTTGGAATTACGTTTATGATCAAGTTCTTAAGGCTTTACCTAATGAAAATGTATATAAGAAAATGTTGAAAGAGATAAGGAGAATTTCTAACAAGGTAGTTCACGAACTTTATTTACCTCACAAAATTGAATTAGAGGACATATTTTTACTTTCTTTTGTTGTTAATTTACTAAAAGGATTATCTTGAATTATATTAAACAAAAGGAAGCCCTTAGTGAAATAGTTCCTCATTACAAATGATTTCTTAAACTCATTTCTTATATCTTCACTTCTCAGTCCCGCTAGCCTACATCACATCTCAGTTAGGGGAGCCAGATTATTATTTCTACTAAACTTTAAAAGATTTATTAATCTTCACAACTATTATAAGGGAAAATTTATTCAATTATTTAAATCATTTAGACTATTTCTTATTAGTCGCTAAATGTATTATAAACTAAGATAATATCTTTTTACTTTCTTCTAGCATTCTTTTAATGTCTTGTAATAAGTTTTTTACACTATCCAAATCCAACTTAGCTTCATGAAATCCCCATACGTGAAGTGTGTAAGCTGAATTCCACCCAGTTTTAATCCAATCACCTAACTTTGAGGAAAGTTTTGCTGCAGCATTTGCTAAAGTATAAGTATGCCACCTATCTTCCTTTACTGCCTGCTGATATTCGGTTAAATTAAACTTCTCAGCAAAGGCTTTGACTATCTCCTCAGCAACCTTATAAGCTTTCTCTGAAGATTGAACTACGTCGCCTTTCTTTAGGTATTCTTCGCTTTCTACCATGTACTTTTCAGCCAATTCTAACCTAGCCTTTATTCCTTCCTGTGGGTCTTCTTTGGATAAAGCTGAAATTATTAAATCCTCAACGTTTATCCCTTTCTCCTCAGCCTTCTTTATTAACTCCTCCATCACGATATATTTTGCTTACTCACCTAAATATCATTATCCACGTAGCACACTTTTAATAGCGTTAATGAGGTAATTTAATTATGAAGGTTTATGAAATACCTTTAAAATTCGTTAAATCCTTCCTAATAGATTACGATAAAGGTTACATTCTGGTAGATGCTGGAACTCCAGGGAGCGGTAAGAGAATAGCTGAATTCCTCAACTCTAAAGGAGTGAAGTTGGACTACGTAGTTTTCACTCATACTCACCCTGACCACATAGGTGGCGCTTATGAACTAAGGAATTATACTAAAGCTAAGTTCGCAATAGATGCTAACGGCGTTGATTATTTAAGAGAGGGAAAAATAAGAGAACCGGTTTTGCATTCCGCCTTTCTAAAGGTAGTATTTGCTCTAGGTAGGCCTTTCTTTTTTAAGAAATTTTCCGGAGTTAAGGAAGACCTTATACTTAAGGAAGGGGAATTGGTTGAAGGAGTTGAAGTTTTAAGGACTCCGGGACATACTAACGATTCCATCTCTTTGTATTTACCTTCCATTAATTCAGTAATTGTTGGTGACACTCTACAAGGAACTAACAAGGGCCTTAAATATCCCTCGATATATGAGAACCTTGAAGAGCTAATTAAGAGCGTTGAGAAAATAAAGTCTTTAAAGCCTTCATTTGTTTACGTTTCTCACGGAAAATCTGGAAGCACTTTCTTAGTGTAATTGCTCAGATACTGCTTTGTAGCTGACGTTAGACTCAGAGTAAGCAAAGGTTCGACAGCTCAATAGGTTGCGTTAAAGATAGATTAGCTTCAAATCTTCCTTATCCATGCCTTTCCTTTCCTCTCGTAGAGGGGTCTCAACTTGTTATATATCTTAATAACTTCTCTCCAAAATTCCTCATCTTTTTCTATTATTTTACCTTCTTCTATTATCTGAAGGAAAAAAGGTGACCCTTCCCTTAACTTCTTAAGAAAAACTTCGGAGTTCATGAATACTGCATCAACCTCTCCTGGGAACATTTTCATAACCTTAAGGTAAAGTTCGTTAGGTACTTTTCTTGGATCCTTGGGAATTTCGTCCCCTACTACTAGGACATCGTAATCACTGCTATTCGTAAAATCTCCTCTTGCTCTTGAACCGAACAACATAATAAGCTTCATTTGGAGGTTTCACCTTTAACCCAATTAAGTATTTTTATTGCACAATTTATACATTCTTCTGCATCTTTTTGCGTGTAATATTCATAAGGAGAGCCTTCATCATAAACGTCTGGATATCTTGATGGAGTATATTGCTTATCAAGAAAAATTGCACATTGTAAAACGTCTTCTGGAGGATTTTCTAAAAGGTGAGAAATCGAATGGCCTCTCTTCTCTACACCTCTAAATTGTAAAAGCCCTTTAACTGCCTTCTCAGCACATTGCTGTGAAAGGAAGCACGCAAGTTCATAATATCCGCCACTCTCAGCATACTTAGCCTCCTCAAGATCCCTTTCAGCTTGTTTAATCCAGTCCTCAGCTCGTTTCATATTATATATATTATGAAAATAAATAATAAAACGATTGCAGATAAGGAGAATTTCATTTTAAGACTGTAACGCTTCTATGTAACTACTACTTTCTAAATATCGTTTTGACAAGTTATTTTTATACAGTATTACGAATTGCTTTTGTTAATGATCTCCCTAGACTCTCACAGAGGATAGCGATGTTTCCCTCGATTAGGGTGACGATGTATGATCCCTTAGTCTGTAGCGAAATTAGAGGAAAGTTACGCCACGGGTAAACACGCGTATATGCATAATCTTATCTACAAATTTTTCTCAAATAATCTCCTTATGGTCACATTTTAAACGTAATTGCAGGACAGTATATCGCTTAACATTTTATGAAATTTGATAACTCTAGACTTTATGCGATAATCAACTTTATAAGAGACGCATTCTTTTCCTCGTCTCTCTTTCTTTTTGACAAGAAATTCACGTTCACTATCTTTATTTAATGATCCAACTACTTAATACACATGGACGTTGCAGAGTTTATACTTAGGGAAATTTCAAAATACACTGACAAGGTCTTCATAGTTTCTGGAACTGATTATCCTGCATTCATCAAGGCCGAGCTTAAGTTAAAAAATCCTGAATTTGTAGTAGTCCCGCACGAAATAACTGCTGCGAGCACTGCAATGGGTTATTCTTTAGGAGGTAAGCTAGGTGTTCTAATGGTTCATACAGTCCCTGGGACATTAAATAGTCTAGGAATAATAGCTAACGCTTACACTTCAAGGATACCTTTGTTAGTTATTGCAGGTAAAAGTCCTTATACCGACAAAGGGAGTACTGCAAGCAGGACTTTAAGGATTCACTGGACTCAGGATGCAGACCAAGAAGAGCTTGTAAAATACGTAAAATGGAAGTTTGAGATAAGGGATCCTTCTCAAGTACCTGCAGCAATATCTAGGGCAATACAAATAGCATTAAGTGAGCCTCAAGGCCCGGTCTATTTAGCAATACCTAGGGAGGTTAGCATAGCAAAAGTTGAAGAGAAAGAAGTAAAAATGGAACCTTTCTATCCTGGAGTTCCGGAAAGTTTAGTAGAAAGGGCAAAGGAAATGGTATTGAAGGCTTCAAACCCCGTAATCATAACTTGGAGAGCAGGAAGAAAGGAAAGCTGGTTTAATTCTCTCAAAGATTTTGCCGACTCAGCAAAAATTCCGGTCTTAAATTACGTGGGGGAAAGGGTTAATTATCCCTCAAACGGTAAGATGGCCATAGACCGTTTTAACTTAAAGGAGGCTGACTTAATAATTGAAGTTGAAACGGAGGTACCTTGGATTCCGCGTTTTACTGACGTTGATGCTAAAATAATAAAAGTTGACGTTGAACCTTCATACTCTTATATTCCTTATTATGAATTTCCCTGTGATTTGTGCATTCAATCCTCAGTCGACGAATTCTTTAGTAAACTAAGGATAGAGAGAAAACCAGAAAAAGACCTAGAAGAGACGATAGAAAGACAAAGAGAGGAAAAGAAGGAAAGAATAAATAAGCTGGCGGATTTGAAACAAATTCATCCTGACTATTTATCATATGAAATTGGAAAATTGAAATTGACTGTATTTAATGAGTACGATTTGAATCCTAAGTATGGAGAATTTAACTCTTTCAATTCGTACTTCGGAGACCCTGCAATGGGTCATTTAGGTTGGGCTTTAGGTGCAGGAGTAGGTTATAAGATGGCAACTGGAAAAGACGTTGTAATAACTGTAGGTGATGGTTCTTTCATTTTCGGAGTTCCAACAGCTTTTTATTATGTAGCCAAAAAATTCCCAGTGCTCGTAGTCATTTTTGATAATAAGAGTTGGAAGGCAGTAGAGAGAGCAGTAAAGGAAGTTTATCCTGAGGAGAAATTTGACAATTACCCTGGGGCAGAAATTGACATAGATGATTTGCCTAAAACGATAGAAAGCATAGGAGGATATTACGAGTATGTAGAAAGGCCCAACGAAGTTGAGGATGCATTAATGAGAGGAAAAGAGAAAGTGAAGAGCGGAATTCCTGCAATAATCCACGCAAGGATATTTCACGACTAATTCTTTTTATGAACGACGCTTACTCTAATGAGTGCGTAGTTAAAAGACCTATCTTATTAGTATCTCTTTCCCAAAAATTATTTATTAACTGAGAGTTTTATGAAAATCTTACATTAGACTTAACGTAATTTTATCAATTTATCTGATAAAAAATTAAATTAACAATGTAGTTGAACACAACTAGTTCAATACGAAAATTCGACTAACGTGCTTTGAGGGCCTTAGCCAAAAATAATGGAAGAACTTGCAATTTTCTACTAAATAGGAAGACAATTTTATCTCCGTTTGTCCCTACATATGTTCAATCATGATCGAGTGTAGGGACTTAGCACGTGGGTCATGGGACTCCAACGGCACGGGGCTCACATCTCTGCTCCCACCCACATCGGCGTGAGAGATCATTATTTATCAATAAAAATTTGTTATAAACAGACAAAAAGATTTCTATTAACGTGAAAAAGGATTCAGCCC
>OGCG01000886.1_pt1 | contig 16470 bp, 34 predicted proteins | sample 1570061 | NCBI WGS metagenome assembly OGCG01 (sample SAMN06268698, study PRJEB24515) | hot springs metagenome | isolation source: Joseph's Coat, Yellowstone National Park, Washington, USA | place: USA:Joseph's Coat, Yellowstone National Park, Washington, USA
ATCATCTTAACAGCATTTCTAGGTATCCAGTCTATTCCTTTACACAAATCCTCACTTAATTTAACGGGATAACATCCGTTTCCTATTTCTTCCCAATAAAAATGTGTACAACTACACCGTGGCTCTTCCACACCGTTATTATACCTGAACCATAAAACTGTACCGTCTATGTCACACCTTACTTCTGTCCCATCTTCAGTCTGTACTTCATCTACCAAACACACCACCTAAGAAAAAGAAGTAAACAAAAAATAAAAATTTAGATGTCTTGTGTTACGGTCTCGTTTTTAACTTCTTCATCTATTATGTTTTTCCTTTCGGTGAAGGTTTCACACTCATCAAACCACTCACAAAGAAATTCCTTAAAGTTCACTTATTCTCACTTTTCTTATAAGATTTGTTATAAGACTTAGTATAAGTCCTCTTGTATCCACTGTTATAATCTTTTCCGTTTGCGGTAGTATTACCGTTAGCGGAAGTATTGTTTTGGTATCCCTTGTTATAATAGTTCTTTCTGTATCCACTAGATTTATAGGTGTTGTTGTATTTTTTAGAATTATACTGTTTCTTTGTGTAGGTTTTAGGTTTTTCTTCGGTAGTGGTCTCCTTTTTTACATTTTCTTTAGTATTCTTCTCATTATCCTCTTCTTTATCATTCTCTTTCTTTTCTTTATCCTCAACATCGGCTTTTAATTCACCTATTGTAGGTATTGTAGGTTGTGGTAATTTTTCGCTATTTGTTTGTTCAACTTTTAGGCTGAAGATGTCCCTGTTCTTAAGTCTTTCTTCCATTTCGCTAAAGAACTTGTTGAGGTCTAAGGCTCTAGGTGTAAGCTCTTTTTGGAATTCTTCCATGTCTACTACGGCTATACCCTCCTCATTAGGTCTCATTATTTTTAGGGTTACGTCTACTATGTCGTAGTACTTAAAGAACTTACCAGGCATGTCAAAAAATACGCCTGGTATTATGAGATGGCTCTCGTTAGGAGACTCGACTAAAAAAGAATAGATACTTGACTTGGTTAAGAGGTCTAGAGGCGAAATTTGTTTTTGCATAAATTAGTATTGTAACTAGGGGTTAAAAATCTTATTGCTTAATAGGTAATTTATCTCTGAGTTCTATCCATGAGGCATACAACAAGTCATGGACGTCATAAACATCTATTTTTCTACTTTGGGTTATCTCTACGACATCAAGTATCTTTTCTATTACCTCATCAAGCAAAAAATACCTACCTTCCCCATAACCAAACAAAGTTCCTGATACTACACATACGGTTCCTTTTGGGGTATCAACTAAAAAAGATTCTTTTACTACCTTAACTAACAAGTCTTTCACATGGTAAATTCTTTGCATACATTAATTATTTATTTTTTAGCTATTAAAGCTTTTACTTTACCTTCAAGTTTCTTTAGTCTTTTTTCTATTCGTTTTATTCGTTTTGTTACGTAGCTTATTCTTCTTGACATTTCCCAAACTACAATTCTTACGAGTGTATAGATAATCAATAATGCGTAAACTAAACTCGATTCCAATTAAAGCACCCATAAAGCCGACTACATCTAAACTCATGTTAAATACCCTCTTTTCTTAAGTGCTAGAAAACGTCCAAGGACGGTTCTGAACTCATTCAAAGTGATTAATCCGTTTTTGTAGAGGAAACGTAACGAGTTAATACATTCCCCAAAGTTTTGGTTACACTGTTTGTAACAATAATTACACTTCAGAAATGTTACATAATTACGAATTTTTTCAGAAGGAGAGTTGTAATAGAGGTTTATTAGGTCACATCCCAATTCAGGATTTTCAATCACCAATCTTACAGCATGCTCAAAGTTATGAGCTTTACGGGAACTCATCACTCTCACCTTAGGAATACTTTTAAGTTTGCTCTACAATAAGAGCCTATGCGAATAATTCTAAAAGATAAGCTCGATTTAACCATGTTTAAAAAATACCCGTTAAAATTAATTTTAGACAAAATAGATAAAGAAGAGGCATGTTTTAACATAGAGTTTGCTCAAGAGGAAAACGAATTGTTTAACGAGATACAAGACTTAGAGTTTTTAGCTGAACTAAGCGATTATTGCGGGTTTGTTATTAATGAGGAAAGAAGACCATACAAGTTAAAAGAAAATGATAGAATCTACGTATCAATTAAAGAAAACGGAAAAATAATTTTTTACGAGATACTTATAGACTACTGTTTATTAGATTAGGATTGAGGGTCGTAGGGGGTATCCCCCTACTTGGACGTCTCGCTACTCACTACTTTCTGAACTATTTATTTCGCTACTCTCTATTAAAAACTCTTTGTTGTTTATTTGGAATTTGAATTTAAAGTTGGGGGCATAAAGGATTATAATGATTATAATTAACAAGATTAGAGCAAACATGTTTCTCACCTTATCTTATTTAATTATTTGTGGTAGTGTTAGTGGTTGGGGGGTGGTGGATTATTGTTTGGTGGTTGTTGTTCTGGATTGCTTTGACTTCCTACTTCACTTTCGGAAGTATTATTTTGGCTTACTTGATTTTCTGATTGTTGGTTTTCAGAGTTTATACTTTCCGAAACACTATTTTCACTCTGGATTACTTCACTCTCTGAAGTATTATTTTCACTCTGGATTACTTCACTCTCTGAAGTATTATTTTCACTCTCTAATGTTATAGACGGGTCTTGGTTTTCTGTATTAGGTGGAATGGGATACCACCAATACCACGGATACCACGGGTTAGGTGGTTGAGGTGGTGTGGGTGGAGATGGTGGTTGAGGTGGTTGTTGAGGTGACGGTGGTGTAGGTGGAGACGGTGGTAAAGGTGGATACCACGGATTAGGTGAATGCCACGGCATAGGGGGCATGGGTGGTTGTTGATGTGGAGATGGTGGTTGTTGAGGTGGTAAGGGTGGGTACCAATAATTCCACTGGTTAGGTGAAGACGGTGGTGTAGGTGGTGATGGTAAGGGTGGATACCAATAATTCCACTGGTTAGGTGGTGTAGGTGGTTGTTGAGGTGAAGGTGGAGTAGGTGGTGTTGAGGGCATCGGTGCGGAACATGGAGTAGGTGGTGGACTTGGTGGATGTGGTGGATGAGGTGGTGGAGGGGGTGGTGTGGTTGTAAGAGCGGTAATTAACTCGTATAAATAATCAATTTGACTTTCTACTTCTGATTGTAAGGTCATAAACTGGTTATTTAGATACAACAGTTCTGAACTCAAAACATCTATTTCAGAAGATAAAACAGAAATTTCCATTTGTTGTTCATCTATCTGTTCATTTAAATAATTTACTTCTGATGATAATTCATCAATTTCCGATGTAAGTGTTTGACCGAATTGATTAAGGTAATTTAAATACTGAACGTATACCTCAAGTGGTTTACCGTTAAATTGGGGAATGTTTGTATACATGAAAACAAAGGGAAAAACGTAAGAGGCTATAGTAAGAAATAATGCTACTCTTCTTACATCATACTTTTCGTTATTTATAAATGCCAAAAAATCTTTGAAACCGAATTTATTTAATTGCCAATCAAGACCTTTAAGTATTATTTGTTGTACTGTAGGGTTTTGTAAAACAAAATTAATAGCTTCTGATACGCTTAAGGTATGAAGTAAGGCGTCTATCAAGATGTAGTCGTTTTGATCAAGAGCATAATCCATTATAGCGTCAAACGAACCAGGGTTAATTTTACCATAACGATACCATAATAGTACAGTACCGTTACCACTAATAGTTAGTTTATTTGTGTTTTCAATTACTTGAACAAAAGTCTCAGATTGTACAGTGGTAGAGGATAGAGAAAGATTGCCGTATGCTATTACATCTAGAATTATGTCAAAAGGTAGACTTAATGGATTACTAAACTGATAACCAAAATTGAATACAGAAAACTTGTTACCGTATGGCGTAATGACTACTTTAGTTTGTTCTGGAAGGTCACCAATAGTACTTATTAGGTCTGGTAATTTTTGGATAACCTTGTTATTAGAGATGTACATACCCATCTTACTTTATTTAATAAGTGTTGTTTTTTGACGAGTATTCGCTTTCAGACATTTCATTTTCGGAAGTTATGATAGGTGGACATAAACTTTCGGCTTTAAGGATTTTACAATAATTGTATTCACTTATTGCCTCACTACAAATCTCGGAGTTATTAGTTGTAAAACATTCACTTACGAGGTAAACTAGTTCAGAATAACATGGTAAGTTTGTATAGCTTTGATTGGCATAACATTGAGATAAGACTGTGTTACAAATCGTACAAGCGTTTTCATAGAATTGTTCGCTACATTCTGAGCATTCACTACACAAATGACAAGCGTTACTGATTAAACACGGGTAGTTACAACATGGGAAGAGACAGTTGTTTTGTTTGATTGTGTCAAGAACATCAGCACATAGGTCACAGTTAATGTTTTCACTTAAGCATTCTTGACAGTAGTACAGTTCATTTATAGCATAGCATGGATTAGTCTCACTGGTATAGTATTCTGATGATTCACTAGACGGCATTGTCTCATTAGGTGGTTCTGTCTCACTGGTATAGTATTCTGAAGATTCGTTAGGTGATGTCGTTTCACTATACGGCATTGTTTCACTTGTATAGTATTCTGAAGTTTCGTTAGACGGTTCTGTTTCGCTTTGATTATTAGTACTTGATGAACTATTGCTTTGTTTGGTGTAGTTATTAGGACTGATAACGGGTGATGTATAAACACTTCCTTGGTTTTGTATTGGGTTAAGATTGTATTGTATACACATAGGTGTTAAATTAGACTGATAGCACTTTTGGTCTGGGTTACAATTACCTATCGGGAGACCTATGTTAAACGCTATTGTAGGACAAGTACCTAACGCACAACCACAATTGAGGAATGTACAAATTAGATTTTGAAGAAATTCGAACGGTTGGAAACATGCACTAACACAATTGCTAAAACTTATTGTGTAGTTAATAACTGGAATTTCTATACCTACACAAATACCAAATCCAAAACATAATGTAAGGTATGCTAAATAACATGGGATGTCGATTAACAAATTAAAGAATTTAATAAAGAGGGCTGAAATAAAACCTATTCCAAAACCGATAATGTAAAATACATCACCCAAAACACTGTATACTTTTTTAAGTATTTGGCTAATAAAACATGCATTAAGGAAACCGTATAGTTGTGATGGTAAACTAAAGTTATCAACTAAGCCGTTATTAAAACCTAAAACAAAGTATAGAAAAGGAAGAGTGATAAAATCTATGAAAGGATAAAGGATGTAATAAATAATTATTTCAAGAAATTCATCAGCATTTGCTAAAAATTCATAAGTCATACAATAAAGAAAGCGTGCTGGAAAAGATACAACAAATAACATTAAAAACGGCAAGTTTGTTAAAAAATCTGGAAGGGAAGAAATTGTAGGTAAAAAGTCACATAAAGGGCTTTCAATTGGTGTAAATTCTAAGTTAGGGCATGTTATTACATTGGGTTGAAATTGAACATAAGGAAGACAAATCGGAGATAAGCCGTGTGTGCATGACCCCAAATTACAATTACCCATTTTAACCACCTGATGGTATACAATAGTTAGGATTTACATCTATGCATACTTGTTTACCTAAAGGTGCTAATACTAGATTAATTATGGTAATTATAGGTATTGACATTACGGTCAGTACATAACCTATAAGACAAAAGATTTGGTTAAACAAACTGAAGTAAGGTAATGCTTTACGACAAAAGTTAATGTATGATTGTGGTAAAGTAATACATTGACCGTTGTTTGAACAGTAAGGACACTTGGGGAAACATGTAGAGTTAGTACTCTGGTAGTAAGAGCAAAAGAGAGTTATGGGGGGAAAGATGTTTGCGATTAAGCCGTAGAGAGGAATTTCGGCTAAAGAAGCAAGAGTACAAAGGAAAGTCCTAGGTGGTAAAGTTATTATCCAAAGGAGTATAAGGGGAAGATTAACAAGAAAAGAGACAACATTATCTATTCCTGGTGGAAATACGTCACAATAACCCTCAATTTTTTCTTGAACTTTACTTAAGAAACTCATTATCTCACCTTAAACAGCCTAGATAGTCTAATGTTAGCTATTCCAGTTATGAAGAAAACTAGAGTAGGTATTAATACTATGCTTAAAGAGGGGAATAATAAGTTAAATAAATCAGCCAATGGAAGTGCTAAAAGATAGAACAAATAAAGAAACAATGTAACTGGTAGGAATGGTAAAGTTATGAGTACTATAGGTAGATTTACTAATAAGCCCGTAACAGAATGGTAATTATAAATGGTGTAGTACAAACAAAGAATAAACCAGAAGTTGAAAATGTTTATGTCACAATTCTGGTAAGTATTATTATTACACATAGCTGTAATAGAGGCATAACATTGACTCATACCTTATCGAAATTCTTTAATCACAACATTAGTATTAGTGGTATCTTCTACTTAGGATTGGGGGGGATTTCCTTTATTCTTTAATCGTTGAGCTAAAAGATAGATTATTGTACCTACCATAGCAATTGTTAAGTCTACATACCAATACTTTGCTAGTTCTTGTCCTAACCATTCCATCTTCTCTATTATCTTCTCTTTGAGAGTCATAGGACATTAGCCTCAACAAGAAGAAGTGTTATTGTACTGATACCCATAACTACGAGTAGTAGAATTATAATTGTGAGAAATGAAGGACTTCTTAAGATTGTAATAGCCATGTTCTCACCTAGAGGTAAGTTTCAGAATTTTCGCTTTGTATTTGTTGTTTTAACTGGTTTAACATGTTTCGTGCTACTGGGCATCCACCCGATTTAGTTATGTTCACTTTGATAACTTTACCTACAATAAGACCTAGGATGAATACAAAGGCGTAGAACAAGATTTGTTTGTAATCCATACCTTAAAAAACAAAAAAAGAAAGAGTTTAGAGGGTACGGTACTGTGTATAAAAATAGAAGATAACTTAAGAGTAAAAAAGGAATAGTATTGTGTATACTTACTTAACTCGATACGGTTACGTATTCTTTAATCAGTTTATAAATACCGTCTACGAGTAATACAAATCCTAAGTTCTTAATTATAGCGTGGTTACCTAAATACATTACCAGTAGGAATCCACTAATTATGGCTATGTATGAGGGGAAGTTGTTAAGGAATGATTTATTAAGGAAGTACAGTATTATACCAGCTATTACCGCACTAACTATTACATCAGCACCTTCTATAGCATTAGAGAAGATTTGGGGTTGGGATACGGTTTGAACTGGATAAACTGTGTACGTAGTCATTTTCTCACCCAGAGGACTCAATTTTGTTTACTTCTTGTTCAACTAATCTTGAGACTCCTAACGCCGTGACACCCACACCAATAGTTTGTAATGTCCCGCTTGTAAACAGTAGTAATACTATACCTACTGCTAAAGGTATGTACTTATTGGTAGAGACATTTCTAATCATGTAGTAAATTAGAGCTGATACTAAGGCGAAAATTACTATACCTACTGGACTAAGAGTTTGAATTTCAACTACCACGGGGTATCACCTTACTCGTATTTAATAGCCGAAGTCATAATACCGTTTATCTTATCAATAACTTTTGTAGAATTTGGGGCATAGGTCTGTAAGATAGTTAATCCCGTTTCCATGTTTCTGGACTTTATTAAACTTGGGACTTGTTCTCTATACTGTTTACCAGCCTTTATCATAGCTAAATCGGTCTTGACTAACCTTCCGTAGTTAGTTACTCCTAACATGTGCTGTATGAAACCATCTCTCTGATTTGCGGGTAGAGACATCAAGAAGGCGTACGGGTCAGCCATAAACCTTGCGTAATCGTTAGGTCTTTCCTTTTTAAAGTCTTCTAGATACTTTCTAAGGGAATCTGGTTTGTACTCACCAATCTGTTCTCCTTCTAATGCTGTTTCTACTTGAACCCACGCATTATACTGATTTGCCCCCTCTAGCAATCCAGAAATGTAGTTGTTTGCCCCAGTGAGTATACCGCTAACATAATTAAGCGTGGAGTCTGGATTAACTTGTACTACATTTTTCTTACTTTTTCTCCTTTTAGCCATCTCTTATCACCTTACTCAGTTATTATAACTGGGGTTTTCTCTCCTTTCTCTCTTATTGTAACATTAGGGTACTCTACATTAACTACCGAGTACGGGTTTGCTCCTTCTGATTTACCCATAGGCATTGGGGCTACGAAAGTTGTGAGAGTTTTTATCATGTCGCCTATGATAGGAGTCTCTAACTCATCCCTCAATAATTCTATCTTTTCTTCTAACGGAACTTTATTCATCATTTGTTCATAGTCTTTAGACGCTTGTGATACTTTAACACCAACTAGTACAGACCTTAAGTAGTTAGTCTCGGGGTCGCTTTTCTCTGGTAATCTCAGCCCGTTCAAGTATGTGGATTCGAAACTAATCCATTCGTTGTATTTGTATGAATTGAGGATGGCATTCATTTGCCATTTTGGAGTATTAATTATCGCTCTGTATAACCATTTACCAGTCCAATTTGAGGGGAAAACCAATCCTTTTGTCTTATGTCCCCCTTGGTGTCTTGCCATCAGGTATCACCTTATACCTCTTTAAATAGTAGTTACGGTCTCCTTGAAAGTGGTTTGTGGTATGTATACTTGTCTTTGATTATTAGTAAAATCATAGTATAATGCAAACCCTAACACTAATACACCAAATAATACTACAGTACTTAGATTAGAGGCGTTGTTTAGATAACCAGTTGTACTTAATACTAACAAAATGGCTCCTATTGCTAAAACCGCGAAAAACGTAGTTTGTGTTCCGTTCATTTGTATCACCTTACTAATCCTTTTAAAAACTCTAATCCACCAAACTTGTAAATCAACACTAGTAAATCAAGTATGTTTACGAAAATGGAAATAAAGACCAGAAAGTTGGGAAAACGAAAAGAAAAGTAGTATACAAAAAGCGAAATGAAAAAGGCTGATAATGCTATAAAGACTAACATAGTTTATCCCAAATTTACTCTAAACCTTGTAGTGGGGGCTATTTCAACTTCTCTTTTGGGTTTGTATTGGGTTATCGTAGTCATGATACGGTAGGCTATTTGATTAATTATCTGGTCGTCTAATTCGTAATTAGGTTTGGGTTGATACTCGTTAGTAACTAAATAAGGAAAGAAAGCATAAGGGTCATCTGTCCTATAAACAATTTTATCTTTAGGTTTAGTGCTGTATTCATAATAAAGTACTTGTTCATCTTGAGGTGGTACACCGTAGTAAACATAACGTCTAAACGGGTATCTCCTTACCATACCTTATCTTCTTTTTTATACGGGATAACAATAACTTTGCACTCTCCTCATCATAAACTACTAAATCACCACTTCCACGAATAATAAAAGACTTATCGGCTAAGTCGTAGAACATTCTTTTTCTTAACTTCTTTATACCTAAAGCACGCTTTAATTCTGGGTCATGTCTAAATACCCTAAAGAGTAGAAGTGGTCTAGCTACCTTTACTTCTTCCAAAATCATTTTGGATAGAGTAGGTTTGTCCATGTGAGAAAAAAGTAAAGGAAAAAATAAAAACTTAGAGGGTTTTATGGGGCTAAGGTAGTAGTGTCATACTTTCTATTTTTCCACCGCTTTTGTAATGGATTGTTATCGGTCTCTGAAGTGGATGTAAGCATAAATCGAATGTATAGAGTAGTAACGATGCTCTAAAATTACATGGTTTCCCCTTTTTTATTGACTGGAAATAAAACGCTGGGTTTGCGATAACAAAACCTTCAGACTCTGAAGTAAAGTCCTTAGAGTCTAAGCATAGGGTGAGGATTCCTAAACTTGATACCACTTTTATAATGTTGTGACAGTAGAACACATCTTAGTAAATTATTTAGCGGGCTGAACCTCTTTCTTTTCAGACTTCTCAATAGCCTCTTGAGTCTTAGACACACTGTGGATACCTAACATGGATTGCATGGTCATCTGGTGAGTATCGGCGATAGACCTCATCATGTCTTTCCTATCTTGTCTGTCAGCATACCTATCATAAATACCGTAGGCTACTGTAGCTAATACGGTTGCTGTTAGGACGTATAAGAAGTCTTGAAATAAAGTTACGAATTCCGCCATACTGGTCACCTTAGTAGAGTTTAAATAGTTATGAGTTCATACTACTTAGATTTTCTCTATAAAGTAAATAAAGGATTACACTTAAACCAAGATACAAATAACCGTAAGCTATACTTTGGGATTATTTTTCATAACTCTGAGAAAATGTTATACGGGTTATTGGAAGAGGTGTAAAGTTTAACATAAACTATCGTTATGACTATAAGTCCTATAAGAGCCACAATAGAAAAGACGTAAGGATTCATGGTTTTTCATCTCAACATCCAGGGTCTGGAATTAAGAGAGGAAGATTTGTACTTAGTCTATTACTGATAATGTCTAACCCCCCAATTATAATCTCACCAAGTCCAAACAGAGCTGAGGATTTAAACTTAAACGCGTTGTTTGTCGATAAACTTAACAATAGCGTGAAGAACAGTATTATAACACCACCAAGAAATCTTCCGTAATACGAATGTAAATTGAACGATTTAACGATAAGGTAAGCTAAACCATTTGAAAGGATAAGAATCGCTAATCCCACGACTAAGTAAATTACTCCACCTTCTGAAAATGGTGTGGTGTATTGTTCAGGTAAGAATTCTATCATTTTCCTCACCTTACTAAGCTAAATTAGGGTCTAACCAGACAAACTCACTGTTTGCAACAGCCAAGTAATCAGTTATTCCTATTATCAACTCTATAACAGATAGTATAAACGCAAATGGGCTATAGAATAGTAAAGCCAATAGGAATAATACACCAGCTTGAAATAAACGGCTGTCCTGACATAAGTTTAAGTGAAAATACTGTAGTACAGCGTTTACAAATCCAGATGTTACAATAAGTAGTATAACCGATACAAAAACATCATAAGCGTCTAGCGATAACCCAAAGAAATTTGGCATAGTCTCACCTTATTGTATTTAATAACTTAATAACATAATTGTAATAACTGTCAAGTGTGTCGTAATTAGATACTAGAACTACTTGAGGTTTGAATCTAGATACCATTTTAGGCTCATAGTATAACTCCTCTTCTTGACTGGGGGCATAGCGGTTAAAGTTTACATAATTACTTATAGGAGAGTACTTCTGTCTAAACTTTTGAGAGAAGTAGTTTGTAGGTGAGTAATCGTAATAAGTGTTACTATGAAAAGAGGGGTTATAATCATAGTAACTTCTAGTTTCGCTCTTTCTCCTTAAGTATGTCTCTGGAGAGTATCTGGTATCCGTATCATAAGAGTTAAACCTACCAGTGGTAGGGGCAAAAACAGAACGATAAGCATTACTACGCTTTTCCTTTCTGTTGTAGATTGGGAAGTAAACGAATTGGGTGGGCATTATAACACCTCACCAAGCAATCTACCGAGAAGAATTAGGTGAGCTTGAGAAACTATCAAGGGCTTGGGCTTTGCCCTTATCTCAAAGTCTGTAACGGGTTTAATCCTAACTGTTTCTTGTGGGGCATACTCATCAACATAAGTATCAGGAATTCCGAAGGTTGAGTAAGTAAAAACGGGGTATGCCTCTTGGTTTACATCTGGTTTGTAAGATAATACGTCTCTGTTCTTAGGGCTAAAATCCTCTAAAGACACCTGAGTATACTGTGGTTGATAGTCGTTGTTTAATAAGTATTTATTATAACGTTTGGGTTTGTAAATGTCTTTTCTTTTTAAACCTAATCTCGGTCTGTATTTGGTTCTTGTATCAACACTCTGTGAAGAAGATGTCGAGAAAAGTGGTTCAAACACATACTTAACTCTTTGTCTGATAGCCTCTATAAACGTAGATGAGTTGTTAAAATCTACATAATTATCTAACTCATTTTCTGTAGTAGTTGTAACGGGAATTGGTTCATAAATAGTAGGTTCTTCTATCTCTCGAACTTTGTATGTTTGTGATGTTCCTTCTGGATAAGTTCTTCTAGTCTTAACAGTTTGAACATAAACGTCAGGGGTCTCCTCTACAATAGGATACATCTCTATCAGCTTATAACGGTATAAATTCATCGATGTTTATTAACGCCTGATAAATTTGAACAGCTGGTAAATTAATTTAACAAAGTATTCAAAACTAATTTCCATGAATTTACCTAATCCTTTAGTTACATTAACAAATACATAAAAAAAGAATCTAAATGTATAATCAATTACAGTAGTAATCAACTTACTGAAAAAGTTACCCAATCCTATAAGTTGAGCCATTAAGGGTATACCTCTACCTATACCTTATTAACGTTTAAAGAGATGTTCAACACGGTCTATAAACATCTCAAAATAACGTAATGTATCGAAAAGGAATTTAACAAATCCTTTAACAGTCGTTTTTACAAAAAAGGTAGTAAGCTTAACAGTAATTTTAATCAAGACCTCTATTAGGTCAGATAAAAAACCACTTAAACCTAAAAACTCAGCCATCTAACATACCTATCTTATGATAGTTATTAGGGATACCCCACACCCCAAAGTTGTTACATAAATGTTTTTGCTTTACTTTGACTCTCCTCTTCTTCCTCTATAACACTCATGGTGTTAAACACTTGATTGATCGCATTTTCTAAGCGGATAACCTCAAATAGAGTAAAGAGAGTAGAGGCTACGTTAAAACCTACTAACGCGTATAATAACTCCATACCTTATTGTTTCATAAAAAGTAGGGGTGTCCCTACTATCTCAACTCTAACTTTACCCTAATTGTTTCAACACAATTGTTATCTTTATCACATTCAACAACTATCATTTCTTTATTTTTACACCGTAAATAATACTGAGTGTAAGTAGTCATCTCATACTTTTTCTCGATACGGCAATTACGCAAAAAAAGAGATAACTTTTTTAATTTAGGTTTAACCCCTGAAGTCGTAGAAACCCCTCAAAGACCTACTAAATTTCTAAATTCTCTAAGTCTGTTTTCCATTTTATACTCTTGTTCAAATACTTCTCTAGCTTTATTAGCATACTCCATGTACCTATCGTTATCTAGTCTATAAGCACTACCAATAGCGTCAATAAAGTCCATGGGATGAACTTCGAAGAAAAAGAAGTTTTTCATACCCTTGACAGAGGCGTAGGATACTGTAATAGGTATTCCAATGCCTATGTAATAAAATTCATGAGCATCTAAGTACACCGCTGGAGTACCGAAAGCATAAGCCTCAAGTAAAGGAAGGTGAGGTGTTTCGGCGTGACTAGTAGCCAAATACCATTTTGACTTTCTGTACAGAGAGTATAACTCCTCATCTGATACGTTTGTTAAATGTTTACCGTAACACAAGTTCATACAAACCCTAGTCGTTTTAAAACCCCAAATTTCCGTCAAATAATTCCAATAATGCCCTTTCCTATCGAAGTCCTTCTCATTTATCCCCACAGTTAGAAAGTCTATGTCTCTTTTATCCTTAGAGAGGATTTGAGCCGAGGGATTAGGGTCAGGAATAAAATGGGGGGTATAAGGTATCTCTATTCCGAATGCCTTAAAGTTCTCCTCTACAAAACGAGATACGGTGTGTATTCTGTAACCCTTACTAATCAACTCACCGATTTTCAAAAAGGGGGTAGTTATTAAAGCCGAATCACTAAGAAGTACGGTATTTTCTGGTTTTAAGTTGTACATTTTGATTAGGATGGGTATCATGTTAAAAGTGGAGTATACTACAACTTTCTTACCCCGCATAGACCTCTTTTGGACGTGTGCTGAAGGTATAACTTCAGAACTAATCCCTATACTACTTAGGACACTTTGTTGTCTTTTTGCCAATCTGTCATAAGACCCGTTGTTAGTAGTTGTCAGAAATGTTATGTCCAACGACATAAATCATCACATGTAACCAGCTTGTCTAAAACCTAAGTTACCTTGTTGATTATCCTCTATTGAGAAAAACATAGGTATGTCCAGAATACTTATTTGTTTCTTTGACCTAACCTCATAAACAGAAGTATAGTACTGAACCCCGAACTTATCTAACAAGTTTAGGTAGCTAAGAATAGTATCGTTTATCTTCTTGGTTAAACCATTAAGTCCTATAGCTACCTTCACTTCACCATTTGAGTCTGTCAAAATTATGGCGTATTCGAATTGATACTTAAGAGCGGAGTCCAAAACTTCTTGTAGCGAAGGCATAAGAATAAGTTGATTATAAAACATAAAAGTTAGTATGATGTAGAGTTTGTAACTATGTCCCTAAGTGGGACATAACCCACACCCAAATGTTAAGAGAGAATTTTATGATTTAACTCTACTTTCTTCTTATGCCACCTGGTAGTTTAATTCCTCGGGACGTAAGGAAAAAGATAGGTATGTTTGAAAAACTAGCCCCGAAAGAAGTTATGGAACAACTAAGAATCTTATCGGAAGCTGAGAGAAGTTTTGTTATCCCCGTAAAGGTACAGATAGACGGAAAGGATAAGTACTTTATTATGGCTGGTATGCTCTTATCTGAGAAAGTCCCCGTACAAGTGTCTTATGATCAAACCGATTTACAATTAATTGCTTATGCTCTAGAAAAAGCGAAAATCGCGTTAGAACAGAAAGAGAGTAAAAAAGAAGAGGAGAAAGAAGACAATACCGAATCAGATGAGGATAAATGAGTGAAAGACTGAGAAAGTTCTTTACAGAAGAGGAGTTAAAGTTTATTGAGGAGTTAGCAAAGCAAAAAGGGCTGAAACCAGCTGATGTTGTGTATTTGTTAGCTAGAGAGATGATACAGACGTATAACCTCAAATTCGTGAGCGGACAACAAGTATTAGCGTTACTTGACTTACTGTCCATTAAACTTCCACAGTGGTTTGCACTACAGTTAAACATGCTAGGGCAATCTTCACTCCAAGTAAAGACACTAAGCAAACAACTAGCGTCGTTAGACCAGCCGTCTCTAGTGGATAAGATAATAGAACTATTAAAGACTCCAGAAGTATCCAAACTCTTTTCAGCATTTTCGCCATTTCTAAGTATGTTTACACCTAGTGATAAAAACAATTCTGGAGAAAGTACAGATGATAAAGAAGGAGAGTGGTTATGAAAATCTACAGATTCGGGGAATACACCATAAGGATACTAGAGACAGAAGAGGAATTAAAGAACACTCCGTTAGAGGGATTCCGCTCACTCTGTCCAAACAACGTGGGTAAACCCGTAGCCATCGAGATAATAGGTAGTGATGTACAAAAATGTGAAAAAGAATGGGTTTTTTGTCATCTAGTGAATTCAATAGACCAAACATACAAACTTATCTTGGAAGAGGTGAAATAATGAGAGAAGACTGTTTAGAGTTATTAGCGAAACTAGATAAGTGCATGGAAGACCACGATTTTCAGCTAATTATTATCATGAAATTTCTTAGAAACTTAGCCCCATACCTACAACAACCAATTATCAAAGGTGATGATAGTGAGCGAAATAGTAAGCGAATTATTGTGTGAACCACCTTACCTCATCAACGTTCAAACTGGTGAAGTATTAGATTTCTGTATAGAACCTAACGACATTACCCAAGATAAAGAATTAGAACACTACAGCATAACACCACCAGTACCATACGTACCATCAAAGTATAAGGAAAACATGAAAAAGTACAATAAATGGTTACGAGGTAAAGAAAAGTATCTTGAACTCATTCAGAGATTTGATAAGAAAATAAAGTACATTAAGTCTTTAGCTTGTTAGTGGAAACCCCCACACCCCCAATCCTAAATCTTTTTATACCTTTTTTGTGTTGTTATTATTTGATCACTATGAAAATCGGGTTTGCGAATGTAGACGCATTCGAAATAAAGGGAAAAGACCTTAAGAAAACTGTTTTTTCTTCTTTTGGCATTCTTGTATACGAGGGTAGAGAATTAATCTTTAAGAGCCTACCTGACATGAAAACGACCGTATACAGACCTACAAGTCATGAGTCATTAGGTAAAGTAGTCTTTCTATCAAAAGAGTTTGACAAGATACAACAACTCGATGACAACACAACGTATCTAGTAGAACTCCTCAACAACATAATGATAATCAAAAAAGAAAACATCTATGGTGAATCAATACTAATTGGTGGCGAGAGCTTATGAACAACCTCAGTATAAACGCTTTCGAAATTTCTGGTGACAAATTAAAACAAGTAATTTTCATGCCTCACGGTGTACTTATCCACGATAATGAGTGGATAACGTTTATACCATCACCTATGGTTAAAGCAATGATACATAAGCTAACAAATTATGAGGGAAAAAGAAAGGTAGTGTTTGCTTCTCTTGAATTCGACAAGATACAAAAGTTAAGCGATAATGAACAATACATAGTATGGATAGCTAAAGACGTAATGAACATACATAGAGCCGAAACTTACGAATACATAATGAGTATTTACG
>OGCG01000887.1_pt1 | contig 16465 bp, 16 predicted proteins | sample 1570061 | NCBI WGS metagenome assembly OGCG01 (sample SAMN06268698, study PRJEB24515) | hot springs metagenome | isolation source: Joseph's Coat, Yellowstone National Park, Washington, USA | place: USA:Joseph's Coat, Yellowstone National Park, Washington, USA
ATTTATCATTATTCCCATTTCGTTATATTGAAATCGATTAACAATAAAACCTCAGTAATATTGGACCCATGGGATGCAAAAGAAAGTAAGATAGAAACAAGGCTTCTTATTAGGGCCATACAGAGCCTAAGAAATAAACTAAAGATCAGCCCAAAAGTCATAAGAGTACTCTAAAACTGGAGTAGTGTGCTAAATTGTTTATAGGATCTGATTTACATTCTGAAAGAAGGTTTTTAAAAATTCAACATGCTAAAATAAGTATGCTTCCTGATTCGCTAGAGGCTAATGGCCTATTATATAAAATCGAATACGTTTATACTGATTCTAGAATAGCTAAGGCTGCTGTTGAAGATGATAAGGTAATAATAAAGTTGCCAAAGCACGCGCCTTTTATTGAGAAGATTAAGATAGCAAATATACTTAAGGCAAAGGTTGTAAAGAGGCTACTGAAAGATCCAGATTGGGGAAGGCTTACAAGCCCTGACTTCTATGATGGCCAGGTTCTAAAAATATTAGGCAGGGATTATATAGTGCATATAGAGAAAAGCACAAATGGCTATAGTAAGCTCATTGGAAACGGGATTTTCCTAAGGATACCTTTTGACAGAGAAGAAAAAAAGGCAAAGCTTATGGCTATGCGCAGACTTCTTGCAAGATATATGCTAGAAGAAATTAAGAAAAGAGTAGATGAGATAAACAAGAAGTATTTTAATTTTGAGGTAAGAAAGGTTAGCCTTAGATATGCTAAAAGCAGATGGGGCAGCTGCAATAGACTTAGCCATACAATAAACATAAATTTACTTGCGCTCTTTGCACCAGATGAAATTTTTGAATACATAATAATACACGAGCTTGCGCACATGAAGGAATCAAATCACTCAGAAAGATTCTGGAACCTTGTAAAAACAGCTTGTCCAGAATATAAAGAAAGAGCGAGATGGCTTAGGGAAAACGAAAAGAAGTTATGCTCATGAATGCTATGAATTTGTGATTGTTATGGAAATATCAATATCAAAAACAACAGATATGAAAAGACTTTTGAATAATAGAAATGTTATTGCAGTAACACACCTAAAGGATATAGACGGTATAGCAAGCGCTGCTATAGCAATGGATGTTTTTGGTGAAAGGCTAAGCGGTGTTATCTTTTCTGATTTTGAAGTTGATGCAATAAAAGAGGCTAACCAGATTTTAAATAAACTAAACCCCGAAAATTCTGTTGTAATATTTGCTGACCTAAACTTTAATGACAATGCAATTGAATTATATGAAGGAACATTTAAAATACTCAAAGCAAATCGCAATATAATTATATGGCTTGACCACCACACAATTGCGAGCAATAATGTAAAAGAACTTATTGAAAAATATGTAGATTATATAATAGCTGGAGAAAACAAGAATTATTGCGGTGCTGAACTTGTAGCTGAGCACATAGCAAAGCCACTAGGTAAATACGATGAGAAGGTAGCGAAGTTAACAAAGATGGCGCATACTTCGGATTTTGCACTTCATGATGAAGATGATGAAAAACGCAAAAAACTAAGCTACGCTATAGCGAACTACCTCGATACGAAAGATTTTCAAGAAGTACAAGCAGGCCTGCTTAAAATTGCAAAAGCTGTTGCAAAAGATCCAAATAATTATGATAATGATGAATTTATAAAGGAAGGTGCAGCTTTATATGAAGAAAAACAGAAATCACTAAAAGAAGAGCTAGGTAAGAATGCCTATGTAATAAATTTGAATGGTCATACAATAGTGATTGGTTTTAACTTTTCTGGCTCTTTGCAAACAAATGATGGCTGTAATCATTTATTCTCATTAGCTGCAACTTCTGGCAAAAAGGCTGATATGGCTTTATACATAAAAGTTGATCGAGGTACAGGCCACATCAGGGTAGCAGATGATTCAAACATAAATTCCGTACCTCTTGCACAGATTTTTGGTGGTAATGGTCATCCAAAAGCAAGTGCATTTACTATACCAGAAGATTTGCTTAATGAGCTTAGAGATTCTAAGATGAAAGACGTGGCAAAGCAGAACTTCATCAAGCGTATAGAAGAAAAATGGGAACCCTTATTGACTCAAAAAGATAAAATTACCAACAGAGCCTAAAGTCGTGGTTTACTCACAATGCTATGGGTAGATTTTATATTTCTGCATTTTTAAACTATATGTTTAGATTTATTTTACCTGATAGCGATTTAGTCACTGCAACCCAATCTACTTTTAGGATATTATTTTCTATTTTTATTATGCCTAACTCTTTGAGCCATTTAAAGTATTGGCTGTTCACTCTCTTAGCATAATCAAACTTATTCATATCTTCATCTACAAGTTCATATTTTTCTAACAAGTTCGCTAATTTATCTACGTCACCATTTGCTTTGAGCTTCCCTTCTTCTATTGTTCTTAATAATTCTAACCAATTACCATTTATTAGCAAATAGGCAGATAAGTCATCCTTATAATGTGATATATTATTTTCATAAGATTCTCTAAGCGCTTCTCCTTCATCAGTAAGATTACCAAGATTGTCCATTAAGCCCAAATTAGTTGGTGTTATTAGTGCATTTAGAGAGCTTTTAATGGAAACCGATTTCCTTTTGGTAAATATCTTTTCTTTATTTTTTAACAATAAAGTTGCCAACTCCATTTTGTTTTTGTATTCTTGCTTATGTTGCGAAGCAAATTCTAGTATTTTTCCTAGTTCTTCTATCCTTAGATCTCTGACAAAAGCTAATTTCTGCCTTCTTTGTTTTCCACTTCTTTTTAACTCTTTAGTAAGTTTTAGCTCTTTTGGTTTAATTTCTATATATACTTCGCGATTTCTTTTGACAACTAGCAACCCTATTTTACCTCCTAAAATAATAATATTTTTTAACAGCAATTTAGCGACTTCTTTTTTATCTTCTGGTACAGCAAAGTAAACAATATCACTACCATAATACTGATGCTCAATACACTGCCCTATCCCTCGCAATATTTCATCTAATTCTACACTACCCTTACACTCAACAGATAGATTTTTGCCCTTCTTGTGCGCGAATATGTCAGGCCTAAATTCATTATCCCCTATCTTGCCAGTTATAACATTGAGCAAATGCCACCCATCATTAGACAGATACCTTCTAACTGCAGTGACAACTGTTGGCTCTTCCACTATCTCTCCTCTTTTCTAAATATTAAGCAATATTGATGTGCTCTATTACCCACCCATGCATTATATATCCCTAAAGGAAGCAAAGGTTTGTCGTCTTGTAACCAAATTTTTTCGTCTTTTGGAACCCATTTTTTACTAAGACTTTTAAGGGTATCAAATGCAAGTGGATACAATCTACCATCTGCAAAAATATTATTTGTTATAACTACAAGATACGCCCCATTCTTCATTACATTGTAAACCTTATCAAATATTTTCTCTTGTGCTTGAATAAATTTCTCGTAATCGTCTATATTTCCGATATCTCTTGGATCTTCGCTATATTTAGTATCTAGCCCAATATCTTTTCTTCCTTTTTGCCGCATAGAATTTCTTTTTAGTTGATCCCAGTAGGGAGGTGAAGTTATGCAAAAGTCCATTTTTGGTAGATTGTTTTCTTCAAATATTTTTTCAATATCATTAGAATCCCCCCAAATAACAACTTGTTTAGTATCTGTTAACGCTTGTTGTTGTAGCCTTCTTTCTGCTATATCTACATACTTTTTAACTACTTCAATTCCAACACCGTTTCTTCCTGTATGTCTACACGCTATTAATGTACTTCCTGACCCTACGAAAGGATCTAATACCCATTGCCCTTTTTTGGTAAAAAATCTTATAAAGTCCTCAACTAATTCTTCAGGAAAGCTTGCAGGGTGTTCTATCTTTTCATCTCGCCTCTTTGGCCTCAATATAAACCAACTTTTAGTAAATTTTATCCATTCCTTGCCTGTCAAATCATTCAATTTGTTTTTTTGCTCCTTCATATAAATGCCTAATTTAACTTTTTATTCATGAGTATTTTAAATGATTGAAAGTTTAAATGCCTTTTCTAATATTTATTTCATTGTGTTAAAATTTATATTCTATGTTATATGGACATTTTTAATGTTCCTAATTATATCGTCAACACATATCCATTCATAGATACTTTATTATGTATGCCATGCGGCAAATGTACTTGCAGCAATATTTATCGCTTATGGCCAAGATGTTGCACAGATAGTCGATGGCTCTATAGCAATTGTTGATGCAGAAGCGAGAGGAGAGGATCTTTATATTTCTGTTTATATTCCTGCACTTGAAGTAGGCACATATGGTGGTGGCACAGGAAGAGAAACCGCAAAAGAGCTTCTTATTGCTAGCGGAGTTTATGGCGAAGGTGACGAAAAAGGAGTTAGCAAATATATGCTTGCCGAGTTAATAGCTAGCGGTGTACTTGCTGGCGAGCTCAATCTGCTAGCTGCAGAGGCAGGAAAAGAACTATCTTCAGCACATGCTGCACTAAGAAGAGGCTGACCAAACTTTTACAATCTACTATGGCTTAACTACGGTAAAGTAGCCGCTATTGTGCAAAAGGGCTTCCTTTATTGCTCCCTTCCTGTTGCCATTTGTTATTATGCCAATCCCTTTTGTCTTCTTTACCATCTCATGCAAAAGTAGAATCTTTGTGTACATGCCGCCTGTAACATCTATTTTGTGCGAACCACCTGCGCCTTTTATTACTTCATTTATGTTCTTTGAGCTAACCTTCCTTATAAGCTTTGCATCTTTATTTACCTTTGGATCCTTGTCAAAAATACCGTCTACATCTGTTGCAAGTATAAACTTGTTTGCCTTTATTTCTCTGCTTAGCCCTTCAAAAACCGCTTCTGTTGAAGCTATAGCAACACCTTTCTTTTTGTCTATTACCGCATCGCCATAAACTACAGGAATAAAGCCCCTTTCTAATGCTTCCTTTATATGCTCAACGTAGCTGTTTAATGCACGTTCACCATTCCATACCAAAAAGCTTGAAGGAACGAAAGGAAATAGGTCTAGGCCAAGCTTTATGCCCTCATTTACAACTATCTCATTCAGCTTTTGAGCTACTAAATGCGTTATCGTTGTGCCTTTCCTGCTAAACTTGTAAATAAGACCTTCGTTTACTTTATACTTATGTGCGGGAATATGTGGAAAAGAGCCGCCGCCATGACCTATTATAAGATTGAAATCTTTCTCCTTCTTTGCTTCTTTTACCTCGTTTAACACCCTTCTTATCGTCCCCATCTTTGCTGTATAAGGCTTTTCTGTATCTGTTATTACACTTCCCCCAAGCTTTATAAAATATGTTTGCATAACCTCACTTCTGATTTGATATTATTAGTATATGTTTAAAAGTTTTTCATAAATTAGACAAAAAACAATTCAAAGTATGAAGAAGAGCAAAATTGCAACGATTATAAATAGTATTCCTGTAAATAAATGCAGGTATCTTTTTATTACATCACCTTTAGTCTTAACCGCCTCAATCTCTATTAAACCAAAGTACAAGGCAAGGACAGCTATTATAAGAGGAACAAGCATAAAGAGTATGTATATGAAGATAAAGAAGAATGCTGCGGCGCTGCCAATATTATGGGTAACAAGATATGTAATATATGCAAACGCCCAACCGCTTGCACAAGGAATATCTGCTAAACCAACAAGAACGCCAAGCAAAAGTATGCTTGCGAGCGTTGCATCTGAGATAAGAATGCCTGCACGAGCTTTTGCTGCATGGGGCATCTCAAGGCTAAACCACTTGCCTGGGGCAAAATAATCTTTTAGTTGGAGCACGCCCCATATAATTAATACTATAGCAATAGCATATCTGATCCAGTTTGTATATGGCAGTATTGCTGCAACATTCAAAAATCCCATAAAGAGGCCTAGCATAAAGAAATAGTAGATAACACCGATCGTAGCAACATAAAGGAAGCCATAGAATAGCATTCTGCGCTTTGTCCCTAATTCGAGAAGGTAAGTGATTAAGAATAAAAGTACGCTTATATCACATACATCTATAATTCCATCAGCTACCCCAAAGGATGCTGTTATTGCCCATATACCATTCATTTTCTATCCTTTTTTGTCTTTTTAATTGCAATCGCTATGTAGATTGCAGCTAAAATCAATATAAACAAAAGAATATAGGTCAATGCATTTATTATTTTGCCTTTTTCTTGGAGAGATTTTGCTTCTGCAGGCGTGACAACAGTATATTTGGCAGATAAATTAAAAGGCAAAGCAGGGCATGAGTTATTTGTTAAATTGTCTAATGCGCTGAGAAGCTGTGCACTATAACCTATATACAACTTTGAGTTAGCTTGTTGACCATATGTCGCATTGCCATACGCAAATCCAAGGAAGGCTTTATTACCTATTATTATTAACGGCACACCACCTCCAGAATTATAGTAGTTTGAGAGGTTATAAAATAGCGGAATAACATCGGGGTTTTCAACGCTGTATTCATGAAGGGTCAGATTATAGGAAGAGCTGATATTGTATAAGAAGTTTAGCGCGGCTTCACAATGCGGACAAGTAGGTAGATAAAAGATATCTATGCACCTTGCGTTCGCTAACTGCGATAAAAGAATAAAAAAGACTGGCAAAATATACTTTGTATTCATACCACCAGCCTTAGTAGATAATATTGCAACGCTTATATATTTTTTGTGCATTTCTGGCGCAAGAGCAAGAAAAAGATTAAAAGATTGAAAAGATAATTGAAATAGATTGGATGAAAAAAGTCTATGCTATACTTATTGCAATTTTACTCTTGCTAATCATTGCATATATTATAACTTTTGCAATTAAAAACACGACTTATGCTTTTCCTAAAAGTGTTAACTTTACCCTTGGAGTGTGCACACATGGCAATGAAAGCTCTGAGCTTTATGCCTTAAATCATGGAATAAAGTATTTTAGGACAGATATAAGCAACACGCCAGAACAGATAAAACTTCTTTATTATGAGCATACTCTTGGTGCAAACTACCTGGGCATACTTGACTATTCTACACTACCTGGCGGGATAAGCAACAAAAACTGGAATCTAAGTACTTGGAACACAAGTGTGGAAGAAGCTGTTGCAAATTATCCTTGGATAAATACATGGGAGATATGGAATGAGCCATATGTTCCGAATTTCGAAACGGGCTTTATGAATGGAAGCACATATAATTATTATCTTATAATCAAAAGTGCTTCTACGATAATAAAGGAGCATGAGCCTAATGCAACGATCGTTTGCTTTGGGGGTGCGCCTATTGGAAATAGCAATATATTTTATTGGTATGCTGAAGTTTGGAGCTACGGTGCAGCGAAGTATTGTGATGCAATTTCTATACACGCTTATCCTCAATACGCTAGCTTAATGAACAGCGATGAAATTAATGAGTGGAACCAGTCGTTGCTTGCTTATGAAGAGCTTACCCAAAAGCCTATATGGGTAACAGAAATAGGCATGCCCGCAAGCTCAAGGCTCTTAACAGGCTTTTCTCCTAGCTTGCAGAATGAGTTTATGATCCAAAGCTTTGATTTGCTAAACAGCATGAGGTTTGTGAAAAGGGTTTACTGGTATGACCTTTGGGGATTGTCGGATGGTGCAGAAGGAAATGATTTTGGATTGTTAAACCTTTCAAACCCTGTTCTAGAGCCAAAGCCTGCGTGGTATACATTCATGCACTTCTACAATCTCAGCATACATTAACTAAAGAGATAATATACAAAAGCAATATATAGTCTAGACGTTATTTTTTATTGTCTATTGCTTTTTAATGTTAGAGATGTTGATAATATCTGCAGATCTATAAAAATAAGCAGAAAGCGCAGCGGAGCGCTAGTGCGGTCACTGCGCTTCTCCATGGCCCTGCAATCAGCTTACTTGGAGTAGGCTGTCCGCACCAAAGAGCTCCAACAGCACGACAATGCCGCCAATTATATGGGTAAAGCCCAAAATTGGGGTTATTGCCGATATTACGCCAGCCAATGTGCTCACACTTACGTATGAGCTGAGGTTGGCCGTTGCTGAGTTGAGGCTCGCTAGTGCCATTCCAGTCACAGTGAAGATAACATCTGCGACTAGAATGCCTACTGCTATTGTTGCAAGGTCACGGATGGCTTTTTTTATGTCTGCCATCCTACCTCCTAATATAATATTAGCAAAGCAAAAATAAAAAATAATTGCATAGAAGCCAAGCTGTATGTAGTGTTTGGCAATTGCATCAGTTATGAAGTTTTAAAAATTTAGAACCCCAAAAAGTATTATGCACGCTTATTTGAATAAATATACAAAGGCAGTGCTCTTTACAATTTCTATTATAGGACTTATTGCAGCAGGGGTTGTTTTTGTAGATTATTATATTGAAAATTCTACCTCATTGCCTTTGTGCGAAGTAGGAGAAAACTTAGGCGGCACTTTACAAGTTAGCTGTTCTGTTATTTCAAGCAGTTTTAGTAGAGTATTTGGAATTCCATTAGATTTCCTTGCGATTGCATGGTTTGGCGTAAATCTTATCTTACTGGCAATTTTAGTTATTATGAATAGAAGCAAGGTAATGGTGCTTTTGCTGGCATGGAGTATTCTTGGGGTGTTAGTGGTACCTTATCTTATCTATATAGAGCTATACGTTTTACACGCGTTATGCATTTACTGTACAACAATGCATATTGCAATATTTTTGAACTTCCTAATTGTTTTATATCTCTTTTTGAAGAGCCGAAAGGATATTAAGCAATGATTTTTACTTTTCATATGGTGTGTTTGTCAAAGCAACAGGTAGTAATTTAAAAATTAGGTATGTTATTTAAATTATGAAAAGTGTATGGAAAGGCTCTATAGGTTTTGGCCTTGTAAACATACCGGTAAAGCTCTACCTTGCGATAAGAGAAAGAGAAGTTCCATTGCACTCACTTTGCAAGAACGGGCATAGAATAGTATATAAGAGATGGTGCCCTGTCGAGGAAAGAGAGGTTACCTGGCAGGAACTAAAGAAGGGCTTCGAGATAAGCAAAGATAAATATGTAGTTTTAGATAAAGAGGACTTGGAGAAGATAAAGATACCTTCAACAAAAACGATAGAGATAAAGGAGTTTGTAGATTCACAAATAGATCCAATCTATGTTGAGAAAAGCTACTATGTCGTACCAGATAAAAACGGTGAGAGAGCTTATGCGCTTCTTTTCCAAACACTAGCCCTTGCAAACAAAGTAGGAATAGGAAAGTTTACAATGAAAGACAAAGAGCATGTTGTTGCATTGAGAGCATATAAGAAAGGGCTTCTCCTCCAAACCCTATACTATGAGAGCGAGATAATAAGCATGGATCTATTGGCAGAGCTTGAAGAATTGCCAAAGCCCGAGAAGAAGGAGCTTGAGCTTGCACAAATGCTAGTAGAGAAGCTCAGCAAGGAAGAATTTGATATATCAAAATTCAAAGACGAATATACAGAAGCACTTAAGCAGCTTATACAGGCAAAGGTTGCTGGAAAGAGCTATGAGATTAAGGCTGAGAAAGAGGTAAAGAAGGCAAAAAGCCTGATAGAAAGCCTTACAGAGAGCCTGAAGCAAAAGTAGTGTTTTTGATGCTCTGGAACAGTGAGATGAAACTAGTAAAGCCCATGCTTGCATTTCCAGCAAAGCCTTTTGATTCAAAGGATTTTCTTATGGAGATAAAATATGATGGAACTAGGGGGATAGCTTATATTGACAAGAATGAAAAGATGGTTAAACTTCTTAACAGAAGGAACAAATTCTTCGAATACCGCTATCCTGAGCTCATGCATTTATATGAGCAGATAAATGCAAAAAAAGCAATTTTAGATGGTGAGGTTGTTGTATTTGAAAACGGAAAACCTAATTTTTACCTTCTTGAAGAAAGAGAACAAAGCGAGAATAAAGCGAGAATAGAATTGCTATCAAAAGCACACCCCGCTGTGTATGTAGTTTTTGATATACTTCATGTTGATGGTGAAGATCTTTTAGAAAAGCCCCTTATAGAAAGAAAAAAGATGCTTGAAGAGGTTCTTGAAGAGAGCGATTTTTGCATGAACTCAAGGTATATCTTTGAAAAAGGTATAGAACTTTTCAATAGAGTAAAGAAGGAGGGACTAGAGGGAATAATGGCTAAGAAGATAAATTCAACATATCAGCAAAAAAGAAGTACAGATTGGCTGAAGATAAAGGCAAACAATACAATTGATGCTGTTATAATAGGCTATACAACAAGCGAAAAAGAGGAGCTAAGCGCTTTGATACTCGGGGTTTACGACAAAGGTAAGATAAGATATATCGGCAGGGTTGGCACAGGATTTGATGAAGAAAAGAGGGCTTTGCTTCTTGAGAAGCTTAAAAATGCAAAAAAGGAAAAGTATGAAATTGAAATGAGTCTCGAGCCTGGAAAGAAAGCGTTTTTTGTGGAGCCAGAGCTTGTTGCAGAGGTAAAATACCTAGAGCTTACACGCGATAATATTCTTAGGGCACCTTCTTTCATTAGGCTTAGAGATGACAAGCTTCCAAAAGAGTGTACACTAGAAAGCCAGATAGCTCAATAAGGAAGTTCTAGCTCGAATGCTATAGCAGGCTCTTCTATGCCAAAATTGTTTAGCACCTCTGGGTGCAATTCACCAAAGAACCCTTTAATATTGTTTGATTCTATCTTTGCACACCTTCCTTCTATAAATGAGCCTATCTTTTCTTCACTTACCTTGAATTCGAGGCCAAGAGCGTGCATTAGAGAGCTAACAATCGCTTTTATATCATTGAAGTTTGCTTTTGGAGAAACGACCACACCCGCTAGATGATAAGATTCTATGACTTGATCTTTATCTATATTGAAAACCATGTCAAGCTCGAAAACCTTTTGCGGCATGCTCTCATGCGAAGAGAAGCCAAGAACATTAAGCAATGAAGGCAAAAGCCATGTGCGCATCATGGTTATATTTTCTGTCTTTGCACCTTTTATTTGAACATGTGGCTTTTCCTCTATTAGCATGTTCTTAAAGTTCATTCTTTCATTTGTTAGATAGTTGTTGTTTGTCTCTGTAAAGCCTAAGCCAAGCATAAGTGTTACAAGCTTTCGGTTAAGCTTTGTCTTTTCTTCTAGCCTGCCGCCACTAGCTACTGTTAGAAGAGGTATTGGGTGTATATAAGCATAGCCATACGCTATCGCTATATCCTCTATTATATCCTGCTCATTTATTATATCAAACCTATATGGTGGAACAAAAAATCTTACCCTTCTATTTACAAACACAGCCTTATAGCCCATCTTAGTTGCTAGTGAAAGAATGTTGTTGAAGCCTATTGCGGCACCAATATGCTCCTCCACTTCCTTTGGCTTTATCTCTATTATTCTATTTTCCATTCTAGGCGTTATTACACTTTTCTTTCTATATTTTATCCTAACGCGCTTAACATCTCCGCCCAAATCCATAAACATGCATGCAAACATATCCGCTGCCTTTTCAACAATATATTGCGAAGTGCCTGTAATGTCTACAAGCATGTCTTTAGTATTGCTAGTAACCTTTGTCCTATCAGAATTTATTATTGGTATAAGCGATAATATTCCTTTTTCATCTTCAAGAACAGGGTAGAGAGAACCTTTTATTGTATGTGCATATTCAATCCCTTTTGCGTGCGTATCCATTATTTCCTTGAAGCTCATCTCGCTTTTACTATTCAATGGCACAAACTTTCCTTCTATCTTAGCATCATATCTAAGATTGCCTTCTATCTTTGATAGGTCATGTAAGCCCATTGCAAGTTTCTCTCTCTTTCTCCCAAAAGTCTCGCTAAACTTCTCTGTAAACTGAATAATATATTTTAGGCTTTCATCTGTAAGGTCTAACCCATTTACAATAAGGGCAGCTATGAATGGCCTTACTCTGCCAACATTTTCACCAACCTCTATTGTTGCTGCTGGTTCTTCATCTTTTAAACTGTATACAAGCTTTTCGCGGAAATGCATATAGTTTCTGAGTGCTCTAGCAAACCCGACTATGTCAAGTAGGTCTGGCCTGTTCGGCGTTATATCAATACTTATCTCCTCTGCGTTAAGGCCTTCTACACTCATACCCAAGTCAAAGATATACTTGCTTAGCCTTTTATCGCTTATACTCTTGCCAATAAGCTTGAAAAGATAATTTTTGTTAAATGTGACTACAGCTATACAATCACCTTTCTTCTAAGCCAACCAAGATTGCTGTTGAAGAGCTCTGTTATTGAATTTATGCTCTTATCCTTTGTCATAAGTGCTCTTTCAACGCCTAGGCCCCACGCAAGCACAGTTATTTTCTTGCTTACAATATCAGTTATTTCTTTTCTTATAATACCAGCACCACCAAGCTCAAGCCATTCATCATTGTATAATATATCAACCTCAACTCCCGGTTCTACAAAAGGAAAGTATGAAGGCTTGAATTTTATTTCCACACCTATGCTTGCATATATTTGTTTGAGTACATCGAATAGGTTTGCAAGCGTTAGATTTATACCTACCACTATACCATCTGTTTGATAGAACTCTGCTAGATGCTTGTAATCTATGCTTTCATTTCTAAAGACACGCCCTACAGAGAAGAGCTGAAGTGGCTTTACTGGTGATATGCTTGCAAGCTCCTTCAAATTCTCTCTAAGCTTATATATGAACCTTGCAGAAACGCTTGTAGTATGGGTTCTAAGCAATGCCTGCTCGGCAACCTCTTTATACCAATTTATGTGCCATGCTTTCTCGTGCATCGCTTTGACCTTTTTAATGAGTTTTTCGTCTTTTACATTGACCTTTCCTGGATTAATAAGATAGAAAGTATCTTGCATCTCCCGCGCTGGATGATCCTGCGGAACAAAAAGGGAGTCAAATACCCAAAATGAAGGCTCTATTATTGGTCCTGATATTTCCTTGAAGCCCATGCTTAGATAGGCATCTTTTATCTCATCTATAAAATTCTTAAGCGGATGCCTTTTCGCTATCAATGCATCTTCTACGCTTATATTAATATCATACTTCCTGAACTTCTTTCCTTGCCAAGACTTGTTAGCAATGATCTCTCTGTTCAGCTCACCTATATCTTCTTCTATGCTTATCTTCTCCTCTTTGCCAAGCTCTGTTATCTCTATATTATCTATCTCTTCTCTTTCCTTTACAGAAACAAGCTTTCTTTTCAATAGGTTTTCAAATGCCTGCTTATGCTCTGAAATAAGCTTATCAGCTTCGTCTGGCTTTTGATAAAGCACTCTTAGTAAGCTACCCTCTTCTATTTCTTTTGGGCTTTCTTTTAGCACGATAAAGCCTTCTTTTATCTCAACAAACCCTTTTGCCTTGAGCCATTGGAAACCTATCCTTTCTTCGTTATTTAATTCGCTTATCTTGACCTCTTCCTTAGCCAATCGCTTGAGGAGTGCTTCCTCTGGAAGCATTGTCTGAGCATATCTCAAACCCTCATCTGAAAACACAACTGAAATAGACTTTCTTTTCTTCAAGATCACAAGCCCTTTGCTTTGCAACTCTTCTAGAGCCCAGAGTACAGCGTCTTTGGTTAAACCAGTTTCTTCTATAAGTTTGTTTAGCGAAGAACTTTTTTCCTTCTGTAGAACGCTTAAAACAGAAGCAACGTACTTATGCACCTATTCACCCAAGAACAAGCCTAATATATAGATAGACTACAACCCCGACAATTATTATTATAGCAAAGGCATAGATTTCTAACCCATATTTAGCGAATAGATTTGAGAAATAGTTTACCACTTCTTGCTGCAGAGATTCTGTTATAATGTATGAGAATGAAAACTTCGATAGAGGTTCGCCTGAGTACCACGAGAATTCGGTATAGCCGGTATAGTTGCCAGGCATAGATGGCGTTGGGTAGTCTGGAGCTGGATATATTGATACAACTTGCGCACCCTTTGGTATTATTATATTTAGCCTACTGTTCGGATAAAGAGCTTGACCACTTGCTGTATGCATAAAGTTGAATACCTTGTCATTGAAGGTGTATTCAAACTTCCTTGGTGCTATTATCCGCTCTGTAGTAACATTGCCTACATAGTAATCCATAGTAAGATATGCAATACCACTTCCATTAATATTTCTCATTACTGGCCCAGGAAGGAAAGTAAACCTTGATATGCTTGATTCAGGGTTTATTATGTGCTCGATAAGATAGTTTGTACCGAGTGCATTATCCCAGTTGCTTAGAGTCAAGTTTATAGCTTGTCTATATTGCAAGTATTGCGAAACTGAAGAATTGCTCATGAAGAGTGTTATAACTTCTATAACATGGGCACTTGTGTCGTTTTGCAGTATTACTGTAGTATTAAGATATGTTACATTAAAGTATGCGTTAGCCTGTAGCATAAGAAAAGAAGCGATTAGAAGTGCAAAAGGTATTAAAAGAGACCTCATTTAGATCACTATTTATTTCAAAATAAAACAATTTAATATTATTGTTTTTGGGAGTTTTGCTGGGTTAATGACACACCCGATAGTAATTTTTCATACTTTTATCAAAATAGAGTTAAGAGCACGCTACTAACCTTAGGTTCTTTAACTTGAATTTTCGTTTTCTTTTAGGTCTCTTAGCAAGCCAACTCATGTAGCATTTCGTTGGCAACGCTGCCTATAAAGAAAAGGGGTCTTTTAAAGATATGATACTGTATAGCTTCAAAAACAGCGTAGCATTCTTTATTGAAATTCTATCACCAGTAGCTAATAGGTGTGAAACACTGCGATGAATTAAAAATGCATAAAAGAAACGCATAGAGGAATAAATTAAATTGTTGCAGATAGTATTATATTTTGTGTTTTCTTATCTTTGAGATCTGCTACTGCCTTGCATACCATAGTATTTTTTCACTTAAGTATTAAAGTAATTTAAGCTTTTGCACTAATCGATTTTTTAAAGCTATCAATTGTCATCAGCTTAAGACATAAATCTATAAATAAGATATAATTTATTATTAAAAATTAATTATATGGATAATCTAGATTTAAATACAGATACGAATTCAGCGAAGATTAATACAGATAAGTTTCAGTTTTATTCGGAGAGGAATAAGAGATATGTATCAGACGCAAAAAAAGATATAATAAATTTATTTGAAAAAGGCATTCTTCCCCCAGAATGCTCCAAGACAATAAGGATTTTAGAAAATGAAAATGAGTATCCTTTAGACGTTTTAGATAAATTCCGCGTCTTTTATATTAAGCAGATAGAAGTTCTATTAGAATGCAAATACTTCCATTGGATTACCAGCTATGCATTGAATGAACTTATAAAGCATAGCCAATTAAATGTGCAAAAGAAAAAATCTACATATAGTAATATAAAATTTTTATTTCTTCCAAAGAACCGGTTTGTCCGTAGGAAAATTAATAAAAAAATAAGAATCATTAACAAATTTTCTGATCCTGATGTGACAAACGATTTGGGTAAACATCTTGAGAGTATTGTAGCTCCGATCTTGGAATCCGCTGGTTTTACAAAAATTGGAAGGAATATAAATGAATATAACGGCAAGAAATGGAATAAAACAGATGAAAATCTTGACTTTATATTTCAAAAAAATGGGATAGGTATAGGTATCGAAATTAAAAACACCCTAGATTATATCAATAAAAATGAATTTGAAAATAAGATTGAAATGTGTGAGTATCTAAATATAAAACCATTCTTTATAGTCAGAAAAATGCCAGATAGTTATATATATAAATTAAAAGAACATAATGGTAGGGCGGCTATAATCGGCACGCAAGTATACCCAGATACTAAAGAGTATAGACAACTTACAAAAGAAATATTAACAGAACTTGCTTTACCTGTTAGGTGCTTTGACTATTTAAGCCTGAAAGAAAGCACAAAAATTCCGCAAACAATTATAAATATGGCTGAAAATTTAGTAAGGTAAACCAGACAATATCGTGCTTGGTAGGGGTTTAAAGTAGATCGACGACAAAAGTTTTGATTATGTGAATTCTTGTTAAAATTCACATAATTATATAATCTCATAAGTATTCCATTTTATGAAAAATATATAGCTTGGTTTTGTGTAAACTGCTCCCTACAGATATGTATTTAAACATTTGTGCTTCATAATAAACATTTAGATTTCGATGAGAAGCCCACTTTCAAAAGCATTAACACGTAGCGGGGCTTCCTCTTTTTCTGGTGCTGCCTATTTGTATCTTAGGGATGGCACTGTACTTAAGGGCAAAGGTTTTGGAGCGAAAGGCGTTAGAAATGGTGAACTCATATTCACCACATCAATGAATGGCTATCCTGAAAGCCTTACAGACCCATCCTACATGGGCCAGTTGCTTGTATTCACACACCCCCTTGTAGGCAATTATGGTGTGCCTAATAAGATCTACAAAAATGGCATACTTTCGAATTTTGAATCAGAGCATATTATGGTAGAAGGCGTCATAGTAGCAGAACTTACAGAAGGCAAGTCCTG
>OGCG01000889.1_pt1 | contig 16455 bp, 17 predicted proteins | sample 1570061 | NCBI WGS metagenome assembly OGCG01 (sample SAMN06268698, study PRJEB24515) | hot springs metagenome | isolation source: Joseph's Coat, Yellowstone National Park, Washington, USA | place: USA:Joseph's Coat, Yellowstone National Park, Washington, USA
ACAGTTTTTTACTGATCTTTTGGTTTATATTCATCAAGCATTTTTATTTTTAATTCATTGCCCAATTTATCAGCTTCCATAGACCATTCCTTAACTATATTCCATACTTCATCTATTTTTTCAAACGGCACATATCTGAGGCTAGCAAAATCATAACTCCCTTTGAATTCATATTTTATATCATCACTTAATACTTGATTTATCTTATCTACAAATCCTTTATGAAATTCGGGAATTTCAAGTTCATCCTTTTTTTCATTAGGCAAATTAGGTAATGGGTAAGGGAAGGTAATTTCCATATTAAATCTATTTCCATCATATAAAGCATCATAACTTTCTGTTCTAATTATAGTATTGTTTAAATGTTTTTGTTTTGGGGCATATGTGTAATCTTTTTCTTCTATTATATTTTCATCTGAAGGGTGGAAATATGACATTTTGAACATGTTTTCAGGAGTTGCTATTGCATCTGAATACCTTTTCCTTTGTGTTTCATAGTTCCAATGTACCAAAAAAGAAAGTTCCTCTTTATATATATGGATTTCATGTGTTAAGGTTCCAGAGTACTTCTCCCAAAATACAAAGTTATATTCTTCAGAATTTCTGCCGAGTCTTTCTGTTTTGCAAAAGACATATCCTTTTGACGGTGTCCCGTCTATTGCATATACATCCAATTTTCCTAGCCTGCTGTTTTGAAGCGTTTCTTCTTCTTTTACAGCCTTTTCTAAAGGTCTCACTTTATGCACATTTTCATCCATTGTAGTAACACTAATATTTCTATAATCATAGATTTTGCCTAATTTTATGAACCCCCTGTGTATCAAGTTATAGAAGTTCTCCTCATTAATTATATGTTCATCTTTTTTCAAAAGATATTCAATGTAATGCTCAATAGCTTCAGTGGATATTTCCAAAGCCTTATCATTACTGATTTCCTTATCTATAAAAAACTGGAAATTACCCACAGACGATAAATTACTATTTGTCGTTATATCTATCCTATATATATTCAATTCTTTATTCATTTTCCATCACCTTTTATTTTTAATTCATTTTTCATTATTTTTTGCACCTTTTTTAATTTTTTTATTTAATTTTCTACTCTTTTATGGCCTTTTATTCAAACCCCTTTATATACTTTCCTTTTCCTCAATATGAATTCGTGCATTCTTTTTCTTTCTATACTCCCTGTTATATTCTCTTTTCTTTTGCAGGTACTCACCCCACTTTGTTGTGTCTTGCTTTAGTCTCTGGAAATACCTTTTCTGCTCTTCCTTGCGTTTTTCAAGCCATTCTGGTTTATGCTTCAGTTTTTCGTATTTTTTCTTGCTTCTTATTCTATTCATTTCCAGATATTCCTGATATTTTTCAGGGTCTTTCTTTATTCTCATCATGTATATCCTGTAATATATTCTGCTCCTTGCAAGGTATCTTTGATACTTAACAGGGTCTTTCTTTATCTTCTCGTAAGCCCTTTTCCTTATTTCCCTAGCCTTTTCAGGGTTTTTCTGCGTATACTTTTTCCAGTATTTTTTGCGGATTTCCCTTTCCTTTAAAACGTTTTGTATTTCTCTCTCCGAATGGGCTGAAAAGAACCATTCCAGGAATTCCCTGTCAAAGCCCGTTTTCTTAATGTATTTGTCTATGTTTGCCATTTTTTCCTTCCCAGATTGTAGAAATGTTGAATAATGTCACTAGGATAATTCCTGCAACAATAAAAATAGCAAACACAAAGAACAGAGATGGGTAAGCTAACAGTCTTATCTTTCATGTTTTCTGCTGAGAATTTCATCAAAGTGTAATACATCTATGCCATTTTTCTCTATAAGGCTATCTAATAATTTAAAATCTTCATTGGTTAAGCAGTATGTGTTTATACCTAGCCACACCCCTTTAGTAATATCTATAAACGAATTTTTCTTAAGATCGTGTGGTTCGAATTCAATGAACAGCACATATATGCTTTTCATTTTGTTTATTCTTATATTGTTGTATTTTATGTCTATTTTGTTTATTGTATTTAATATATCAACAATGCTTTTACTTACCAGGAAGAGCTTGTACCTTATCCAGAACCCATTTTTTATTAGTTCAAAGGAAAAGTCATATAGTTTTTCTAAATCTTTATGTGTCATTATAATTTCAACTGCATTCTCCCCATCTATAACAGAGACATCAATATCCAACACTCTTTCTCACCTGCCTTTTATTAACATTTATCAGGAGGATCAAGTCCCCCTTTTTATGATTAGGTTTTTTTATTTTATTCCAAAAAACAAATATTTTATTCATTTTAATCCCTCTTTTTCATGGCTTCTGCCTGTTATCTCTTCTAAGCGTATTACATCTAGGCCATATTTTTCTATGAGGTTATCTACTAATTTATAATCTTCATTGCTCATAATGTATATGCTTACGCATATCCACAGCCCTCCTGTAGAATGCATAAATGCATTTTCACTAAGTGCATTGGGCAGGTCAAAATCAATAAAGAGTAAATATACATTTCCTACATTTTCTATTTTTATTTCATTGAATTCTATGTCTATGTTGGTTATTATGTTCAATATGTCTGCAATATTTTCACGTATCAAAAAGAGCCTGCTGTATGTTTTAAACCCCAGGTCTAATAGCTTTAAGTTAAAGTTTAATAGTTTATATATATCAGTACTGTGTGTCACGGTGATTTCAAACGCATTCTCTCCCTTCACAACAGAATAATCAATGTCATTCATTCCTTATCCCCATCAATGAGATGGCATTTTCTAAACTGCCGTCCCTTTTTATTACTGCGCCCTCCCTGAACCCGAGCTCCCTCAATTTGTTTTCATCAATCATATTCATTCTATCCTTGGTGCCAGCAGGTAGTTCACCTTCCCCTCCCCATCATAAATATCAAACTCTATTTTCAGTGGCTTATCAGTATCAAGGTTTATAGTTACGTTTTCAGAACTTATTGGCTTTGTAATTGCAAGCAAGTAGTCCATGGGGTAAATGCTTTTTGCTTCGCTCTTGCATACTAATTCCTTCAGAATTTCCTTAGGCAGGAATAGTTCAGTCTTGTCTTCTTCTCCCTTAGCAACGAGCTTCAGCCCCTCTGGGGTCAACTGTATTAATATGCTGTCTGCCACATTCTCCCCCGCCCTGATCCCTGCCCTGAGTTCCCCTGTTCCCAGCACTACCTTATTTGGCAGTTCTGGGTCCTTTAACACTGGCACAGTAATGTTTTCAGGGTCTATCAGTGCTATGGTCTTGCTGAGGTATCCAGCATTAAGTGTTGCTTTATTTCCATCCACAATAATTTCAATGTCATCGTTAATGTTTTTGAGAAAATCTATTATTTTGTTCAAGTCGATCCCTATTACATTTTTCTCATTTACATCGTACTCAACGAACCCCTCCTTACCGAGTTCAATGGTTGCCATTGCCACGTGTCCTGGGTCGATTGCCTTGATTTTCATCCCTTCCTCATCAAACTCTATTTTCGTCTCATCCACTAAAGCATCCAACACTTCAACAATCTTTTTCATATTTCTAGCACTAATTTTTGTTCTCATGCTCTCAGTAATAAATAAAATTTGAAGGGTATAATAAAGGTTTCTTTTTTCAATTTTTTCTAGGTCCATTATTAAAAAATTATAAATACAAGCTAAGAATACTTATTTTGAGAGACTCCCAAACCCGAAGACTCCCTCTCCCTGCCTGGCAAAACTCCTTATGCTGGGCAGGTTATTCTACCAATCCAAAACTGAAGTTGAACATTTTTGCAGTGTCTCTTCTCCCCTGTGATATGCGGTGCACCTTAGCTCGTTTTCATCATCAAATTCATTATGAACAACATTTCATAAGTTTTCATGGTCTCTTCATTCTTAAGTTGTTTCTGTATTCTTCTTAATTTTTCTGATTATTTAAAAAGCAATAGAAATGTTTATTTTACTCTATAGGTATTTAGAAATAATGTTTGGCAAAACAGGCCTGGAAAAAAGGATACAGGACCTTGAAGAAAAGCAGGCAACATTGATGAGAGTGATGGGGGAAATAAAAAAAGAGGTTGAGTCATTAAACAAGGCCTTGGAAGACATGGATTCAAAAATAAGTTTTTTAAATGTACTTTCTGCAAACCTGAACAATATGAAGTACGGCATAGAAATGAAGCTCGCCGATAGCTTATCAAGTATAAGGAGTGAAATAAAAGACATGCTCGATTCCTATGAAGCCGATTACAAGCAGATCTATGCAGATATGCAGGTACTTGTCCAGCAGTACCGCAGTCCAGGACCACAGCAGGGCTCTGGCAGGGGCGGGGGTCAGGACAAAGAGGGCCTGGACGTTTTCACGGCCCCCCAGTCCTTTCCAGGTCAGGTTTCTACGGGCCCCGGGGACGGCGGTGCTGGGGCTGGCTCAGACCCCCAGGGTGCTGGGCGGGGGAAGAGGTCCAAGAGAAAATAATAGAAATCAAGCGAAACTTTTAATACATAGTTCAATAAATTACTGAACTGATGAATAAGAAGCTAAGAAGTACAGGGGATTCGAATCCTATGGCGGATGAAGACATCCATGTTTTTAGTTTAAGGGTCAATATAATTTTTCGCAACCCTGAGGTCCTAAACAACCTCCCTGCAATATACAAATATTTCCTAGCATCTTCAAAGCATCTAAAAAAATCAGACATTGAAGTGATTAATGAAAAGGACAGGTATGGCATAAAGATAGGTGATCTATTCATTCCTGCAAAGGACATGGACAATTTTGATGGTTTCATAGAGTTTTATAATATGTCAGTATTTATTCATATTTTAAATGTAAAACTAATAAACATGGGCCTCAGCATGGAGTTCATGTTCGAATATATTCCAAAGGTCGTGGACGACAGTGATATTATTATATAAGAAATTAAAAGATTAAGAATTTTCAGAAGTCTGTGGGTTTTGCCAGCTTAATAGGTTCGATATACTCTTCTGTACGTATTACTTTCCCTTTCTCAGTTCTTTTTATTTCCTTGAAAAAATAGATATAAAATGTATTTGTTGATTTCATATAGTCTATCCAGTCCTGGCTCTCCGGGTCTATGACCAGGTCTTCATAATAATTTGGCAGTTCTCCCCTTTCAGCAATCCTGATCTCATAGAAAATATAGTAAAACTTTGTATCTGAGAACACATCGTTCAACATGAAAACATGGCCGATTGGATATTTAGGTTGCCTAAAAATCATTGCCCTCTTTTTTTTAGATAATATTAGAGATACTGTTTTGGTAGTCAGCGGTAAATGACACCCTCTCATAAATCTAAAATATGCAATTTGGCTATAAAAACTTTTCTCTAAATAATAGGAGTATGAAAATAAAAATAGAAAAGTATATAATACCCCCCTTTTTTCATCATTAACTATGAAACAGCTCTTTAAGAAAAAGAAAGAAAAAGGCGTATCGTCAGTGATAGGGACGATTTTGATGGTTGCAATAACAGTGGTGGTGGCGACAGCAGTGTTCATGTACGTTGGCGGGTACTTCACAGGTACCCCGAGCAAGCCCCAGCCTCTACTGCTTAATGAAAAGAATATATATGGAGCAGATTATAAAAATTTGACCGCACAATTTACTGTAACTCAGGGCTCGCTTAACACACCGTTTATGATTAAGATTGTAAACACAACTTCTGGTCAGGTTAAATCTGAGGCTCTTGTGAATTCGTTAACAACACTTAATATCACGGGTCCTGGCGGTTCTGGGAGTGGTACTTTAACTATTCAAGGAAAGACAGTAACCCCGTCAGGGATAATTTATGATAATAACGGCAATGGCAAGTTAACCCCTGGTGATACAATTACAATGAGCTTTAAATCTAGCTCTCCAATTAATGTCAATATTTTGGACCAATATGCATTTGAAATCACAACCACAAGTGGCAGTATCTTATATACATTCCAGTTCGACTTCTAAATTTCAAAGCTATCTTTAAATTTTTTAAATTTTTATAAAATATTTTTTAGTTTTTCCATAAAACCAATTTTTGAGGCTTTGTAGAAATCCTATTTAAGGATCCTACTTACCATCATCTGCTCCCCATCTTTTGACTGGATCATTGCTTCACTTGATGGTCCTTTTAGCCCTTCATTGGGCTGGGATCGTTTCAGCCATGTCCGACCCCTTTTCGATATGTTTATAGATGCATTTATATCCCTGTCTATTGTTAGGCCACATTTATCACAGTGAAGGATCCTCCCATGTTCTATTCGGGTCAGTGACCCACATACCGAACAGGTCCTGCTTGTATTCCTTGTATCTTCTCTTGATAGCTCTATCACTGGTAAACCTTCCCACGCACACTTATATTTGATCTGGAACTCTAATTTGCCATATGGGAATGCATTGTTGAAAAGGAATCTATAATCCTTACCCTTGTAATCCCCCTTCTTTGTTATATTTCTTATTCCCTTAATGTTTTCAAGTACTATTGCTTCATTGTTTTTTATTGCATCCATCACAATATCCTTGCTTATTTTATGCAATATCTGATTTACCCTGTTGCTTGACCTTCTTCCATACTTTGCCTTTATCTTTTTCTTTATTCTTCTATCATTCCTCTTGAAGTGTGATTCTTTTTTTCTGTACCTATTCTTTATCTTTACCACTTCAGATGTATCATATCTTTTGTAGTGATACTCATTTCCAACAGTTATGTTTCTTATGTTTCTATCGATTCCAACTGTATTATTGCACTCGATTAATGGCGCTTTCTTTCTTATTGTTAATGATAATCTCCCGTCACTTATTGTAAATGATCTAACTTCAACATTAGATATTTTCCCTCGCACATAATTGTTCAATTCTATTTTTTCATAGGAATTCCTATATTTCTTATTAGGAATTGGTATAAAGAGATATTCTCCATCTATTTTGAATCCATAATAGGATGAAAGTGTCAATTTACTTACCCTGGGCTTTGAGGCCTTTTGTCCTTTCCTCAACCTCTTCCTGTAGGTTTTAACAAGGGCAATGGCTTTATTTATGATTTCCACATAATAATATGATGGAAGATTATATCTTGAAATTATTTTATATGCTTCATTTGATAAAGAATTTTTTGAGGTTATATTCTTTTCAATTGCAATATCAATGCATAAATTGATGGCATCAATATACCTTTTCATAAGATCCTTGATAAGAGGGGAAGGTGAATATGGCTGGGTAACAGATTTAAGTGCAAGCACAAAAATATTATTTAAAACATAAATATAAGGATTTCTACTAGGCTATTTTTGAAAAAACTTTATAATACTCTTTATTTTTATTTTGAATAATGAAATCTATATTTGTAGTTGTGGTAATGGCATTATTAGTATCCTCAGCCCCGCTGTATTTCCCCAGCCAGCCCAGTCCTTACCAGCCCAGCCATTCCGCTCAGGCAGGTCCGCAGACCCCGAAGGTTTCACCAGCGTCCAGCCCAATTGTATACATTAATTCGACCTTTGTTATAAACGAGTTTACCATAGACCCGCTTACAGGGTTGAAGGGCCAGTACGGTGTCCAGGACCCGATAGTAATAAACCCCACAGGCCACTTGATTGTGGAAAATGCTACTTTATATTTCTTAAGCAGTGTTTACAACAACCTATATCTTGATGTTAATGGCGGTAATTTAACTATATTGAACGGCATTCTAACAGTAGCCCCAGACATGATAGGGCCAAACCTGGACTTTACATTCCTCATGGGTTCAGGCAGTATATACCTTGTAAATTCCAAGGTAATGTTTTCCGGGTCTTTGTCAGTATCTGGGGGCACATTTAAGGCAATAAACACTGACATAAGCGGTGCCTCCAGCCAGGAGATCCAGACTGCAATCAGGTTTGGTATGAACAGCACCTATGCCCAGTATATGCAGTATGTCCCTGCACTGAAATTCTCAAATGCTTTTGTATATTTGAACAATACAACCATTTCCCCGATGTTTAAGGATGTGGTTCAGAATGAGACTTTTAGAAACCTCACTGTGGTAGGCAATGGTTTCCAGACCTTCAACATGTACCTTCCCAAGGGCTCGTTTGATGTTCCTAACCAGTTCACCATGATCCCATCTGTACCATTTTACACCCTTTCAGATGTAATAAACATAACAATATATTATACGAATCCTGGCAACTACACAGGCAATTCTTCGGGTGCTTCCATTTCCATATACACCCCTGCCGGGCCCTCAAGTGGTTATAGGTTTTATCAGAGCAGATATCAAGGCTTCCCGTGGGTAGCCCCTGGCCATGTCGGTATGGTCAATTACACAATAAAGATTTCAAACATTACTCCCATAAAGCCCCCGTTCCTTTTGGACTATTATCTAAATAAGACAATCTGGACAAACTTCTATTCAAGCCAGCCAAATTTGATAGAGATATTGAGTGAAAAGGCGACGTTCTATGTTCCCAGGAATGTATCCGTGCACATGCCCCAGCATGTAATAATATTCAATTCCACGAATGCATATATATTTAATAGCTATATTGATATAAATTATAATATAAATGTAAGCACTTATGATACGTTATTTGCGGTATCAAATACAAACATATACTGGTATAATACCTCAGTAGAAAATTCTCCAACGATTGTATCCATGCCCTTTGTTGTTGATTCATCATCAACAATATACATATACAGGAATGCTGTATTGAATGCCAGGAATTTTGATAACACCACCGTGAGCAATATTGCAATTACGGTAAAGCCTTATGACCTCTATACGGGAGGTTATAACATAAATTCCCTCAACAACAAAGTCTGGTCTAGGATATCATTTTCAGCATTCTATACAAATAGCATGGGCATTGCCAGGATACCACTCATTTCTGACGTGGTGAATTATAATTTTATGCCCAATTCATTATACCTTGGCAACTACAACATCTCTTTCATCAACCCCGTTGGCGGTTATTTAAAGAACATCACAATATCACTTATGCACTTCCCACTGTTGCAAAATGTGGATAACAACTATGTTTATACAATCAAGTTTAACATCCCAGACTTCCAGCTCGTTTCCTTGAACGTTCCCCAGCCCTTGATCATTGGGCATACATATTCAATAGTAGCTACCGTAATAGTGTACGGTGGCCCTGCTGTGGATTCCACAAGCGTCCTATTCACCCTGACAGGCGGTTCAATTAACATCACTCTTGGCCAGGTCTATATTACCCTGGCAAAGAATGTTTCACAGCAGGTATCCATCTCCCTCAACCTTGCTGGCATACCTTACGGCTATTACAACATCACTGCAGATATAAATCCTGGGCACACAATATTTGAGACAAATTACATGAACAATGTATTTACACTTTCAGTCCCAATATACCCTGACGTGGACTTTGCAGTCTTGAATGCAAACATTACTGGCAAATATTTGTATCATCCTGTCAACATTACCTTTTCCACAAAGAACCTGGGCACTGACAATTTCTTCACTGCAAACCTCCAGGTCTATTACATTTACAATACCCAGAAATATATGATTTATTCAGGCATTGTTCCAAGCAGTCTGCAGAACTTCTCCTTCAATTTCGTCCCCAGCTCATCAGGGGCATATTTTGTATACATAAACCTGATCCAGCCCTGGGACTATAATCAGAGCAATAATATGTATTCAAAGGTATTGTATTACAATATAAATTATAATATCTCCCGTGTAAGTTATACAGTTTCAGAGGCCAGCATCCCCCAGAACGCCGTCACAGTGCCAGTTGAACTTAATGTATTTGTCAACTGTTCTGTAATGTTGCCCCAGGACATCCCTGCCTTGATGGTCTCATATTCATACAACGGCACGCAGATAGGCACAAGCTTTGTCCATTATATCCCAAATGAGGGTGCAGTAGCGTCATTTTTGTACAATGTCAAGCCTGGCATGTCGTATGTGTTCAATGTTACAATAAATTCTAACCATGCTTATCCTGAGACAAACTACTTTGATGATTCCGCAAGCATATTAGTAAATATACCCGTCATAACCGGCTATGTAATTCCCCCAGCCCCTGCCCCGTTCAACGGCAATGCCACGTTTGCAGGGGCATTGAACATCACCTCTGGAAGCTTGACAAATGCCAGCCTTGTTTTAACAATCAGCAATAAAATGTTTGTGTATCCAATACAGAGCATGTTTGCATATTCATCAATGCCATTTATCCTAAACCAAAGTGTTTCAATATTCAACATAACCCAGCCAAATGTAACCCTGCCGTATAAGGTAGCGGTATTGGGTGCCCAGCTCGGCGGGTCAAGTGTAATATTGGGCTCAGGCTACCTTACTATATACCACCCCGCAAATGTGTCTGTAGTGGGCTTTGGCATACAGAATTCAACAACTTATACAGTAGGCATGTACGTGCCTTTCCTGATCAAGTTTGCCAATACTGGCGGTATAAGTTCTGCCCCGTTCAATGTGACCCTTGCAGTGGGGAATAATACAGCCCCGATACCCGTGCCCCCGATACCCGCAGGTGGCGCATACGTATGCATATATGATTACAACCTCACCATGACGGGTGCATTTGCCACCTCCCTCCACATATTTAACCGGACCCTTTCTGGGCCAACATTATATGTAATCCCTGCAACCTATACTGCAACAGCAACAATTGAGCCCAGTAAGGTAATGGGCAACCAGGAATTCAATGTCACAGTACTTGTAATAAATGTAAATGCATCAGCAGAGTACGGCTCCCCTGTTTATGCATCAAATATCCTTGTCACGCTCAAGTTTGCAGGGCAGAGCTATCAGAAGGTGACGAGCCCAATGGGTACAGCGAGGTTCACTATCACTGCTCCAACCAGCCAGAGCGGGTCCCTGCCCGTGATTGTGTCATTTAGCAGTGCGGGTGCTGTAGTGAGCCAGCAGGTCGGTGTAGTTTCTGTTTCCCAGCCCTTCCCGTGGGTCGAGTTCACTATTGCCTTTGTTTTGATTCTTATGGGTGCAGTGGGCTATTTCATGTATTCTGCAAACAAGAGGGCAAAGCTGAAGAAGAGGCGTGTCTGCCCCGTATGTGGCTCATCAATATATGAAGGGGCAACAGCATGCCCTGTATGTGGTGCACAGCTGAGTGGCGAGGTTGAGAACTGCTCCACGTGTGATACAATCATACCCAAATACAGCAAATATTGTCCTAACTGTGGTGAGATATTCATTGAAAGGGAGGATGTTGATTTTGAATACCTTAGCACTGTAAAAGCAGAGTATGATGAAAAGATAGACAGGATCATAGACGAATATAGAAGGTCAGGCAGGTCTGAAGCGGACTTCTATAACTGGTGGCTCAACAACCCAGGCTTTATCTCTTTCAGGTATTTCCTGCTAAAGACTGAATACACCAACAAAAAGAAGGAGTGCCCGAACTGCGGTGCAATAAACGACCTCACTGCTGAGGTATGCATAAATTGCCATAAGCAGTTGCCACCCGACTATACTATCCCGCCACCGATCCTTAATAGGATCAAGTCAGAGGTGCAGGCAGAGGAGTCTGGTACAGCCCAGTTCAGCCCAGGCAGGCCTGGTGGTCCAGCCCAGGGAAGTGAGTCCCAGTCCGGTTCAGAGCCCCAGCCAGAAAAGAAGGGCTTCTTTGGCAGAAGGAGGAAATCATGAAATCCCTGATCAGGCAGTTTGTTGAGCGAAGTGAGGGAGGCGCCTTTGAAAAGGAGGGAGGCGTCTCTGAGGTACTTGGCTTTCTGCTTATCATAGCTGTATCCTTTGTGGTATTCTCTGCGTTCATGCAGACAGTGGTTCCGGGCATAGTCAGCTCCAATGAGGCACAGCATTACCAAGAGGTGGTTGGCCAGGTATATTCCATCAAGAGCACTCTGATGAATGCCCTGTCCCTCAGGCTTTACCCTAACCAGCTCTACGTTACCCTTTCCCTGGGTGTCCAGACCTTCCCCGTTTTCATCCCTCCTTCAGAGGGTCAGCTCTCTGTAGCCCCCTTTGACCCAAACCTGAACTTCTTTAATGTCTCATTCACTACTTTAGCAGGCACACAGAAGTTCTCCAGTGGTCTGACCTTTTATGTTTCACTTTACAACCATGCATACCCTTCCCAGGAGGTAATCTTTGACAACGGCATGATTGCCACAGGCCAACTGAACTCACCAAACTTAAGTGTAATTTCAAACGGCACAGTGGGCATATACAGTTCATCAATGACACTGATACTGTTTGAGGACATTGGGAATGGCTTTAGCTATACAAGTTCGGGTTCTGTGGGCGTTTCTATCCTGGTCACTTCCATCTCCTCCAGCACATACTCCATTTCCTCCGGCCCTGTTACCATAACTATTCACAGCCCGCTCTCAAGTTTCTGGGCAAATTATATTAAGTCCCTTGCCCCCTCCCAGGTACAGGTGAGCCAGTCCAACGGTAATCAGGTAATAACAGTATCTGGCATTAATACAATTACTATAATGCTCATGGTCCTGGTGGTAAGTACCAGCGGGAGTGGATAAGCATGGTAGAAGTAATGCATATTAAGCCAAGTAGCCCTCCCACAAATTCTTCCTCTTCGCTGGGGATCAAGTATGGCACCCTTACCATTGAGCCGAAAAAGAAGGACCCGAGGGACATAATTTACCCCATACGCAAGGGCGTAGTATATGCAGGACTGCACTACAATGAATTAACTGACAATTATGTTTATAAGGTGTACGAGCCTATTATAACCCCAATCCTGAAACGCATTATTGATGAATTTCCCATGTATTTGTTAATTCATTATAAGGGTGAAGAGCTGGATTTAAATTACTTAAACAGCAAATTGATCAGCTATATGAAATATAACATGATACACATAGGCACAAGGGAAAAGAATACTGTTTTGTATTACATAGAAAGGAACATGTTCCATTATGAAGAGCTCACACCATTGTTGGATGATGATATGATTGAGGACATCTCCCTCACAGGCATAAGGAAGCCGATTTTCATATACCACAGGCTGGTGGGTTCTATCCCTACAACAATATACCTCAAGTCTGAAGAGGAGGGCAACCACTATGTAAACAGGCTAGCGGAAAAGTCTGAGCCACCTCTTCCCATTTCCTACAGAAACCCTATTCAGGACGGGACCCTGCCCGAGAGGCACAGGATCAGCCTTGTGCTCGGCAGTGAGATCACCACCGCCGGTCCCGCATTCACCATCAGGCGTTATAAGATGAACCCGATCACTGTTTTTGACATGATCAGATCCGGCATGCTCTCCTATGACCTCATGGCATATATCTGGTTGCTCGTGGACTTTCACAGGAATATAATGATCCTCGGTCCCACAGCCTCAGGCAAGACCACAACGCTGGACGCCCTTATCACCTTTGTGAAGCGTGATGACAAGATATTCACTATTGAGGATACACATGAGCTGTTCATTGACCACAGGAACTGGGTGGGCACTATTACGAGGTCCGGCATAGGCATCCAGGGAGCACAAGGCAAGCAGATGGGTGAGGTTGATGAGATGTCCCTCCTCAAGGCTTCCCTGAGGCAGAGGCCAGATTACCTGATAGTGGGAGAGGCGAGGGGTGAAGAGACCAGGGTCCTCTTCCAGGCAATGGCGACAGGCCACACCTCATTTACCACTTTCCATGCCTTTGATGTCCCCTCCCTGATCTCAAGGATAGAGAGCGACCCGATAAGCCTTGATAAATCAAACCTGACAATTGTTTCTGACATAATAATAATGCAGTCATATATAGAGGGCAGGGCCGAGGTCCGCAGGATTAGGGAGATAGATGAGATAGTCGGTTTCAACCCCCAAAAGGACGAGATAATATACACAGAAGCGGTCAAGTACAACCCTGGAAATCCTAAGGGGGAGCAGTTCGTAATAGACCTTTACAGCCCGTCAGCAAAAGAGATATCCAAGCGCCTGAGCCAGGGCACAGAGACGCAGAGGCTCGAGAAGTTCAAGCAGGAGCTGTTCCGCAGGTCAAAATATCTGCAGTTGATAGACAGCATATATCAGGGAAATATTTCAAAGTCTGACATAAGGAAGTTTGTCCATGCCTACTCGCTCCTTAATGATGTTCCAACTGAAAAACTGTATGAAAGGGTGCGTGAGCTTTCCAAGGGTATAAAGGGGGTGGCGTGATGTTCATAATAAGCAGGTTAAAGCCAATTTTGTATATTCCCGCGTTCCAGTCAAGGATAAAGAAGATTCAGGACGACCTAACAGTGGCGAGGATGCATGTCCATGCTGAGGAATATCTCCTTAGTGCAATCTCTATCACATTTGTAATGTTCATAGCAATGTTTGTTTTTTCCATAATTTTGGCAGTACTTTTCACTCCTGTCTTCCTCCTCCTAATATTTGCCCCCTTTGGCTACTTTACATATGCACTGATGCTCCCAAGTCATAATGCAAATGCAAGGCTGAAAAATATAGACAAACACATGGGCGAGGTTCTGACATACCTGGCAAACCTTTCAATGATGAACCTGACCTTGCCTGAAATGCTAGAAAAGCTCTGCAATGAAAAAATATACGGCATAATTTCAGATGAGGCGTGTGAGCTCCTGTACACGACAAAGCTCATGTCTGTTGAGATATTCAAGGTAATAGAGAATTACTTGACATTGACCTCGCAGAAGAGCAGGTGGGGCATGTTCCTCCAGGGATTGATAAACGTGAGGAAGAGCGGTGGCATAGAGAGGGATTACATTTTGAGGGAGTATGCGAATTATAAGAATGACCTATCAATTGAGTACGGCAAGCTTACTGAACAGCTGAGCATGTATGCGGAACTGTTCATTACCATAACAGTTTCTTTTCCCCTGTTCCTTATCCTGATCTTTGCAATAATGGGCATAATTTCAGCCCCAGCGATTGCCCAGGCTTCATTATTTTATATTTTTGCTGTCACTGCCGTAATGATTCCCATAACGGGCATAATGCTCTCGTGGTTGATCAAGAGTGCACAGGAGGGATATGAATGATTGAAAAGAACGGTAAGAAGGGTTTGGGCATCAGCAAGAACATGCTATATCTGATAATTTCCCTGATACCTATGTTCATATTCCTGTTCTTTGCAGTTGGCTATTATGTAAATGGGTATTATCAGCATGCGGAATTCCTTATAGGCCTCGCTTTTGTATCCCTAATGCCCCTTGGCATAATTGACTTCCTCAGGGTGAGGAGGGAGTGGAAATATAATATAGACATGATCCGTTTTCTCCAGGACCTGGCGGGTTATGCGAACACGGGCATGCCCATGCACGATGCACTTTTAGAAGTTTCAAAAAACAATTACGGGTATTTTGACCGTGTTGTCAAGAAGATAAAATACCTGCTCCTCATGCATGTATCTGTTGAAGAGGCTCTCAATAGGGCTTTCTCAGATAAGTTACGCAACAATGAGATAGTGAAGTCATTGCTGATAGAGGCGAATAGGGTGGGTGGTGATGTCGGGCATACCCTGACAGGCCTGGCTGACTCGTTCACCGCAAAAATAAATGCAAAGAAACAGGAGAAGGCGACAGTGTCCAGCTACATGATGGTTGCAGTAATAGGCTTTGGCGTTTACCTGTTCACCATTGCCCTGATTTTTCAGATGCTGTTTCCCGAGTTTTCAAAGCTCTCCGGCGCCACTGCTGGCACCACAGGCCTGAGCATGGGTGCAGGCCTTTCCATGTCCTTTTTCTTGCTCCCGCAGTTCGAGTTCTTCGTGCTTCTGAGCGTAATAATCCTGGGCTTTTTCACTGGCATTGTATCATCAACCCTGAAGGATAACTCATATTATTCAGGTTTCTTTTATGGTAGTATTTTTGTTATTATAACTTTAATAATGCAGGCTTTATTGTGGGGGTTATAAAATGAGGAATTTGAATTTATTAAGCCGTTTGAGGTCGTCCGGCAGGACACTGCAGAGGATAGGCATAAACTCGCCCCCGCCCAAGGACATCCTTGTCCCCATAAAAGCCATGCCAGGGTACAAGGAATTATCGAGCTATAATGTAGAGGAGGGCTATTCAATGGTAAAGCTCTTCCAGAACATCCGTGAGGGCGGATACCTGTATTTTGCCATAGAGCCACAGCTGAACGCAAGGGAGAAGAGGCTCTATGAAACATACCTTGACGAGGTCAAGGGCGAGGCGTCCCTTGAACTCAATTTCCATGATGGCACACCAATAGACCTGAAAAAAAAGAGGCTGAGAAAGTTCATAGTGAACAGGGCAATTTCTGATGGTTATCCAAGGCGTGTTGGGGAAAAGATATATTACCATATATATAGGAACATGCTCTTTTTTGGCCCCCTGACCGTGCCGATCCAGGATACAAATATGGTCGAAGACATAACCATGACCCAGAACAAGGTTTTCATTTACCACAAGCTCTATGGTCCGATGCAAACAAACCTGACCTTCAGGGGTGAGGCAGAGGGCGAGGAACTGATCAAGCGCATTGCGGAGCTGGGCAGGAAGTCTGTAT
>OGCG01000891.1_pt1 | contig 16427 bp, 20 predicted proteins | sample 1570061 | NCBI WGS metagenome assembly OGCG01 (sample SAMN06268698, study PRJEB24515) | hot springs metagenome | isolation source: Joseph's Coat, Yellowstone National Park, Washington, USA | place: USA:Joseph's Coat, Yellowstone National Park, Washington, USA
AGTTTAAATGATACAACTTTAAGGAAATTTTAACCAAATTTCAAATGAACGAAATTGTTGTCCACACTCAAAACTGATAAAGCAAAGTTTAAAATTTTTAAATCTTGTAATAAAGTTTTTTAGAAAAATAAATACCCAAATTTCTGAAATATAAACCGATCAAAAATGTTAATAGATAGTTTAGGCGTAATTGAAGATATAGAAAATATAAATGAAAATGCGATGAAATATATCGATCTTGTTAATCAACTTGTAAACGCTAAGTTTATTTGTGGCAACTTTATTTGTTAGGTGAATATAAATGGATAAAAAAGATATTATGCATTTTTTTAATAAAAATATTACCTTAGTAATTCTACCTACTGAGCAATGTAACTTTAGATGTGTATATTGCTTTGAAAAATTTAAAAATAATAAAATGAATAGAGAAGTAGTTAATTCCCTTAAGATTTTTCTAGAAAAAAGAATGAAAGATCTAGATAATCTAAAAATAATATGGTTTGGAGGTGAACCATTATTGGCATATGATATTGTAATAGAGATTATGGAATTTATTAAATCAAAAATTAGTAAAGGAAAGCCTAAACTAGAAGGATTTATGGTTACTAATGGATATCTATTGGATTTAAAAAAGGCTGAAAAGCTTGCGGAGCTTAATGTTAATGAATTTCAAATTACATTAGACGGTAATGAAGATATTCATGACATAAGAAGGATCAATATAGGTAAAAGAGGTACTTTTAAAATAATATGGAATAACGTTAAATCTTTAATTAACTCCAATATTCCATTAAAAATATATTTACGCATTCACTTATCTTCGGATAACATAAATTCTGTAAAGTCGTTGTTAAACAGAATAAAAAACGAAATTGGCTTTTCTAATAAATTAATAATATCATTTGCACGATTAGGGAAATATGGAAGCGATTATGATAAATACTTAAATACAGTTAATGATAGCTCATATTTTAAAGAAATAATTAATTATGCTAAAGCGCTTAATTTAAATTTTGGTTATTGGTGATTTGGAAAATGAAGTTTCTCGATCCTCTCAGAAATTCTAAGGCTAGAAAAGTTGTTATAGCAGAAGTCCTTTATCAAGAGACTCCTCTCATTGAAGCAGTTACAATGCTAATATATTATGTTTCTAAAGATTTACTTTTAGTTGGTGTATTAATCTCTTTACTGTCAACAGTTACTTTAACAATGCCTATTAAAGGTATTTTATTTGATAAGTATAATCCAAATTTTATAAGTAAGACGTCTAAATTATTTGCTAATACTTTTTATTTACTCGTGGCGTTGTTATCCTTTTTTTATATGTGGTCTTATTCCTTGTTTCTAATTATAATATTTCTAATTTTAGGGTTAAATATTGAATCTTTAGCTGGTTTTATATTAGGAGAATGGATGAAAGAAAATATTAATGAAGAAGATATTAATGCAGTATTTTCATTAACTTTCACATTACTAACCTTAGTTGCAACAGCTATTATGTTTCTTATAGGTTTTCTAGCAGAAATTTATGGTTTAGTTGTTATTCAAATATATCTTGTAATTTATACTATTTTACAATACAATAGATTCGCTATAATATCTACTGTGAAAATAAACAATCGTAAAGTAGAGATTAATAAGATATACTTTAGGAACGCAGTAAAAGATAATAAATTACTTCTATTAACGCTTTCTGCAGTAATATTTTATTTTATATTTTCAGGGATGTCTACGGTTATTATAGACATTATAGGGAAAATAGGGAATTTCTTTGAAATATATGCTACTTATAGTTCAGTATCTTACTTAATAGCTTCGTTCGGAGGATACATATCTTCGCTAACATTTACCAAAAGAATTTCTAATTTATTTATTTTTCCATTAATTTACTCTGGAATAAGCTTTTTATTAGTTTACTCACCTTCTATTCTCTCTATAGGAGTTTTTACATTAGTCTCGGCATTTTTAGGAGCTGTGTTTAGTTTAAACTATTACTCTTTACTAAATATTACAGTTAAACAAGAACAGTACGGAATACAGACTGGTTTTAGCAATGCTATGACAAGTATTGGAGAATTAATTGCGCCACTATTGTTTTCCTTTACTCTAGAGTTCTCACTATTTAGCTTAGAAACTATGATCGTATTATTTGCTATATTCTCAATAGCAATACTTGTAGCCTTGTATAAATATTGATAATAAACTTAGTAAAATTTCCTAATTATTAGAATAGCAAATGCTAAGTCATTATGAATGTGTCTTCCTGGTTCAAAGTCTAATATTACTAACGGTAGGAGGTGGAAATTCAGAGGCCTAAGAATTTTCCTTATCATTGCCTCCACAGAATATTTAAGAGAAAAATTATAGACTATATCTACTATCAAATTAGATTTAGGACAAAAGGGTAGTGTCAAATACTCTTTCAGTAACACTTCTATAAAGTTTTTTATTAATAGAGAAAACAAAACTGATAATATGAAATTTTACTGGAAGTTATAGTCATCAAGGACTTTCGAATAGTTTGCTTAGTTAAGTCTCCTTTACTTAAAACTAGTGTAGAGACGCTCAAATAGTCAGTAAAAATTTCCATATAGGTATAAATTTTATTTCTCCCAGCTTGTCTTCATAATCCCAAGTTATTACAATCTTTTCCTTAGTCTTTATTTTATTTAATCCTTCAATTTCTCTCTTAGGTATTTCGTCCTTTCCTGAGGCGTAAGTAACTTGTATTGCCTTATCTCTAGTTAAAAAGTCTATTTCGTAATTATTACCCTTTAAATAAAACAACTTTTCTCCCATTCTAGAAAGTTGTAACGCAACTAAATTTTCCATTATCCTACCTTTTGAGCTATCTAAAGCAATTGAAGTTATAAAACTAGGATCTATTACATATACTTTCTTTGGTGAAGTCATCCCTTCTCTCGGTCTATTGGTAAATCTTTCTGAGGTTATTACTACATAAGCGTTTATGAGCCCATTAAACCATTCTTCAACAGTGTTATTACTGAGCTTTAACGTTTTAGATAGTTTAGATAAAGAAACCTCATTGGAATAGTATTTTATAATATTTATAGTAAACACTTTAAATAATTCAATTCGTTTAATTTTTAACCTTTGTACGACATCCTTATAAACTATGTCTGAAAATATTGAGAATATTAAATCGTCAGAAATTTTTAATACTTCTGGAAAACCTCCTTCTCTCATGTAATTTCCTAGTTCTCTCTTAATCACTCCCTCTGAGGAAGTAGTAAACGTATCCTTTACTTTTTCTATTTTAACTCCTTTAAATCTCAGATATTCAGAGAACGAGAATGGAAATAAAGTAAAGTTTACATGTCTTCCAGTTAGCGCAGTTGCTAGTTCTCCAGAGAGCATTTTTGAATTACTTCCGGTGATTATTATCTTTTCTCCTTCTTCCCTCAATCTCGAAACGAACAGCTCCCAGCCTTTTACGTTATGAATTTCATCAAAAAGGAAATACTCTACTTCTCCGAATAATTCATAAATGATCTTTTCTAATTTATATAAATCATCAACTTTGATTCCAGCTAACCTATCGTCGTCAAAGTTTACGTAACCAAAATTTTCTCCTCTTAATAACATTTCAGCCAAAGTTGATTTACCGCTTCTCCTAACCCCAAGTATGGCTAACACATTAGGATGCGAAAGATATTTCTTCAAATCCGGAATATCTCTCTCTATAATCTTTTCTTTTTCAAATTTCCTTTCTAATCTTGCCTTTTGGTCAACTAACACTTGTTTTATTTCATTCACAATATATTATTCCCTTAACTTTTTATAAACTTATGCAGTAGAGTGAATAAGTTAATCTGGAATCTTATGCAGTGAAGTGAATAAGATAAATTGAATAAAAAAATGAAAATATATAATGAGTAGAAAAAATAATTAATGATTATTCAAACATGGAAAAAATCCATAAAAACTATAGCCTATTTTTAGAGAGATGATTTTAAGATTATCATTGAGAGTGAAATAACTCATGGTACATCTTGAAATTTTCCATCAATATCATAAATAACTAACAAAAAAGTATAAAAGAATATTTTAAATATAAAAAAGATATCAAGAGTAAACTTAATAATTGATTATCCCATCATTGGTGGATATCCTCCTCCGTATCCACCGCCATATCCTGGATATCCTCCTTGTTGTTGAGGTGGTTGTCTAGAAGGTGCAGCAGCTATTAAATCATCGATCTTAAGTATTGCACTAGCAGCCTCAGTAGCTCCTTTTAGTACTTGTTCCTTAACTCTTAACGGATCTATAACATTAAGTTTCGTAATATCCTCCACAACTTTTCCTTCCATTACATCTATTCCGCTATTAGTTAATCCTTTGGCGTGTAAAGATCTTAAGTTAACCATAGAGTTTGTAGGATCTAATCCAGCAGTTTCTGCTAAAGTAGTAGGTATTTCCTCTAATGCGTTTGCAAAAGCTTCTAAAGCTAATTGTTCCTTTCCTGATACGCTTTTTTCTCTTAATTTCATTGCTAATTCTTCCTCAAAGGCTCCTCCTCCAGGCACAATGTAAGGATCAATTATTACATTTCTTATTGCACTTAAAACGTCAGTAAGGCTTCTTTCCATCTCATCCATAGAAACGTCCGTTGAACCTCTTATTAATATAGTTACAACTTTACTGTTCTTTACTCCTTCTATGAATATTGCCTTTTCCTTCCCTACATCCTTCTGTTCGACAGTCTTTGCGTAACCTAAGGAGGTTGAATCTATATCCCTAAATGTACTTATAATTGTTGCTCCAGTAGTTTTTGCAATTTTTTCTATATCGCTTCTGGCAACGTTCTTTATTCCCATTATTCCTTTCTTAGCCAAGAAGTATTGTCCTATGTCATCCATTCCTTTTTGAGATATAACTACTTTGGCTCCAGCGGCAGCCAGTTTATCTACCATTTCCTTTATATGTTTAGCTTGTTCATCCAAAGCCGCCTTTATTTGATCAGGAGAATTTATACTAAGTTTAGCTGATATTTCTCCTTTTTCAGTTTCTAATGGAAAATCTATAACAGCTATTTTGGCATCTTCAATGTATTTTGGCATACCACTATGAGCTACCTCCTTATCTAAAACGTATCCCTTTATTAATTGTATATCATCTATTGATTCTCCTCTTTTCTTAACAAATTTTATGTTTCCTAGGTCAATCCTATATTCTCCGTTCTTCTCCATTACTGAAAGAATCGCATCTATTGCAATATCAATAACCTTATCCAGCTCTTTCCCCGATGAGAAGAATTTACTGGATAATGTTGTGTAAGCTACCTTCTTTAGGTAATCTCTGTCTTCTGGATTTATTTTTGTAGCAATGTTTTTAGATATTTGTAAAGAAAACTCCAAGGCCTCTTTAAAGCCGTCAATTATTACTGTAGGATGAACGTTTTGCTCCAATAATTTTTCTGCTTGTTCCAATAAAAATCCAGCAAAAACTACTGCTGTTGTAGTTCCGTCTCCCACTTCAGTGTCCTGAGTTTTTGCCGCTTCTACTACTATTTTAGCGGCAGGATGTTGAACGTCTATCTCTTTTACTATCGTAGCTCCATCGTTGGTAACAACTATGTCACTAGTCCCTGAAATAAGCATTTTGTCTAAGCCTCTAGGACCTAAGCTACTTTTTAGCATTTCTGATAAAGTTCTCACTGCAGTTATGTTAGAAATTATAACGTCTTTCCCTGTTTGCCTACTCGTATTCTCTCTAAACAATATATTTTCCATTATTTCACTCTATAACATTATGAGTCATGGTATAAATTAGTATCCATAGATCTATTTTCCTTTTATATCTATTAAAAAGAATAGAAAAAATGGAATTTTAAAAGCTTTTTCGATAACGAGATAAATCTCAAGATAAAGAAAAATATTTAGTATGAGACTAGCCAAATTAATTTTAGCTACTTAATAATTTTTTAATAAAAATGTCTTAACCTATAAAAAATACTATAAAGTAATCTTGGGAAAAAAATTTAAGTAAGAGTAATAAAGAGCGTTTATGATAGGGAAATGCAAGTTAGATTTTGAGAAATGCATGGAAGAAATAAAATCAAGAATTTTAAAAAATGGAGGGATTATATTTGCTGAAGTAGATCATTCTAAAAATGCAAAAGATGTTGGACTTCCTCTTGATGACGATAAGGTAATATTTTTTGGAAATCCAAAAGCCGGAACAGTATTGATGCAAATAAATAAGAAAATTAGTTATGAACTGCCTTTAAGAATAGCAATATGGAAAGAAAATAATGAGGTATATATAGAATTTAAAATGCCTAGTGAAATAGCTAAAGAATACGGAATTACTCACGATATAGTAAAAAAGATGGATGAATTCATGAACAACGTTATAAAGGGATTAATTTAGAGCGAGTTATTTTTCAATTTTTAAAAACTTTTGATCGTATGTCATCACTATCTTAATAAAAACTCGCTTAATTTTCTGACTGATTTAAAACTAAATTTACTGACTTAAATCCATTTGAGTTCGAGAATATAGAAGAGATAATTAATAAATAAAGTACAGAATATTGTAAAATACTAAAAAATGATTAATTATGTAAGACATTGAAGTTAACATTAATATACTAGGGAAAAGAATACTTGATATGAAAATAGCTTTAGTAGGTTGTAGAGGTTTCGGAAGAGTTCACCTTGATGCATACAAGGAAATAAGGAAGGAAATAGATCTAGAACTCTACGTATTCAGTAGGACAGAAGAATACGCTAAACAGTGTATGAAAGAGTTTGAAGCTAACGGATACTTTACGTCTTATAACGACGTAATAAATTCGAAAATAGATGTAATAGACCTGGTTGTAAGTCATGATGCTCATGAGCCTATGGGAATAGCGGCCATGAAGTCTGGAAAACATCTAATGCTTGAGAAACCTATTGGAAGAACTGAAGAAGAAGGAGAAAGGCTGATTTCTATATCAAAATCCACAAGAAAGAAGTTCATGGTCTTGGAAAATCATTATTTTGATCCTTCGGTTTGGAAAGCTAAAGAACTCATGGAAAAACTTGGAGAGATTTCCCTAATAATATTAAGGAATACAAGATTTAATTCACCTCCAGGATGGAGAAGAAATAAGGAACTTATGGGAGGAGGAGCACTAATAGATGGAGGAATACATTATGTCGATACTCTCCTAAATTTAGGAGGAGAATATAAGGAAGTAAGAGGTATGTGTAAATCTACTTTTTCTGGATTAGAAGGAGAAGATACGAGTGAAGGAATATTCACGTTTAACGGACCCCTAGGAGTTTTAATATATTCCTGGGCAACAAAAGGAGATAATTTCCCTCATTTTGAAATTTATGGAGAAAAAGGTTCAATTATAGAGGATTATCATTCTAGAGTCCCTGGCAAACCTTATGGTGATTTAATAGTTGAAATAGAAGGCAAAAAGGAAATTGTAAAGACTGAAAAAATTAATGCAGTAAAAGAAGAAATAAAGGGATTTCTTAATTCAATAATTCAAGATAAGGAGGTTCCAATGGATCCTCAAATTGCATTAAGGGATTTAAGAGCTGTTAGGGACATTTATAGAAGTTGTGGAGAATTCTAATGTTTAATTCATAAACATTTGAGTTTTTATTAAAAAATCTTTTCACTATTAATGAGAAAGAAGTTATAAATAATAAGTGTTATGCATAAAAAAGTTATTTCGCTATAAACAGTTTAAACGTATTATATTAGGAAAAAAACTAGGTATTAAGATTTTATTTAGTGATTGAAATAGGGAGGCAGTAGGATTGAAAGAAATAAGAGAAATAATTGAATTAGAAAAAAGAATAGAGACAGGGATACTAGAAATTGAACTTCATACTAAAAATCCTTTACAATTGAAATGCCCACTTTACGGTGATAAAACTGGAATTACTTGATAGGCTTAGATTATTAATGAAGAATAATGAAATTAGATTAATATATACTACGTATCCCATTCACATATCAGAAATAGAAATTTCAATAATCACCCCTTTTTTATTTCTTAGTAACTTAATAAATAGGAACATATTTATAGCGTCAATAATTATCTCTCTCCTATCATATGTCCCATTAATTCATCAATCTATAGCGTTCATTATAGATCATATACGTAACGTTCGAGGTGCACGAATTTTATTTATGATTGCTTTTTTCTTAATTTCTATCTTTGAGACTTTCCTCTTCTATAAGATAACATTTTTATCATTATTATTAATTTTATTTCTTACAATTACATTATATATAATTTCCTCACTTGATGGAATATTCCTTTACCTTACTTATAAAGATAAGTTAAACGAAGACGGTTACGTTTCACTTTCTCAATTGAGAGAAATAAGAGATCTTGTTTCTCTAGGTCTAGTATCTCTTTTATCTTTCTTGGTTGAAGAGTACGGTATAAGAGTCCTTTCATTTTTATTTTTCTTAGGCGGAATATATTATCTAATTTCTCATATGGTATTATTGAGATTAAATGTACAGAAAAATCAAAAATTCTCTGGTATGAAACTTACGAGAGAGGCCTTTAGGAAATACATGGAGATCATCAAAACTAACGCACGTTATTTTTATGTAGTATTTGTATCAATATTTATTTTAATTTTTACTTACGGAACGGACTTATTTTTCTTTGCAATATTTAAAAATTCTCAATATCTATACGAATTTTACGCTATATTAAATATTATGCTTATACTTGTAAGCGTTATAAGTTCATTGTTTTTAAATAAAATTATTAATATTATTAAAAATAAAATTTCTAATTACTTTTTATTTTTACTAATTTCTCTTAGTCTATATTTGATCGTTCTGCCTATTATTCTGTTTAAATTTCCTGCATATCTTTTCTTTATAGGATATTTTATAACTAGCATAGTTCAAGGTGCTTCTTCAGCATATATTGGCTCCATATTCAATACTTCAATTCCGTCAGAATATGCAGGATACCTTATATCTATAGAGAGTTTAAGAGAATTAGTAAGCAAATTAATCGTAATAATATTTCTCGTAGGTTACGTCACGCAATATATAGGAATTATACAATCATCTGTTATTATAATATTTGTAGTTTCTCTTTCATCTATTTTCTTCTACTTCAAAACCAGAAAAATTAAATAATCATATCTAGTTCAACGCCAACGCGTCATAAAAGGTCACTTCATATTAAGTATACAATTTTTAGTATTTTTTAGAAAATTCTATAATTGAATTCGCTCCCATACTTTTCCTTTTCTCTTAAATCTTTTCCTAACTTCATTATATTTTTCAAGAACTCCTTTCATAAATACCTCGTCACCGCATAATATTTTTCCGTCCTCAATAATTTCTAAAATGAACGTAGAACCTTCTTCTAATTTCTTTAGAAAAACCTGAGTATTCATAGCCACAGGCATAACTTTAGGATATTCTATGTTATAAGCCATAGCAAAACCTTCTCTAGGATCACGTGGGAAAACATCAGAAACTATCAGCACATCAATATCGCTTTGATCGGTATAATCTCCCCTAGCATAAGAGCCAAAGAGAACAACTATTTTTGGATTAAACTTAGAATATGCGCTACACAGTTGCTCCAACAATACCCTTCACCCATGTTAAGATTTTCTTACCACAATTCAAACAAGACATTGCATCGTCTTTACTATAATAATCTACTGGAGCACCTTGATCGTATGCGTCAGGGTAGCGAGATGGAATATAATTCTTATCGAGTTCTTGTGCACATTTTAATACCTCTTCTGGAACAGAAATAGATAAAGATTGTAAAAGAAAAGTAATAGAATGTCCTCTCATTTCTTTATGAAAATAATTTAACAAAGATTTAACAGATTTTTCTGCAACTTGCTGCGCTTCATAGCAAGTTTCTTCATAAAGTCCATTCTCAAAGTTAATTTCTGCAGACTTAAGGTTTCTCTCTGCTTGTCTTAGCCAATCATAATATCTGCTTACCACTAGATAATATCATAACTTGAGAGATTATTAAGTTAATACAGAGAAGCTCTTAACACTTCTGTGCAGAACTCGATTATATAGTGTTCTTATTTCCTTAGTCTAAACTTCTCTGCTCTAAATGTAAAGAAGTCATTTTATGATGTAGTTCGTAAGCTCTTGAAAGAAGTTTTACCTGACTTTGAGACTTGAAGAGAGTCTTTTGATTATTTCTAAATCTAATATGAATACTCTTAAATTAAAAACACAAAACGAATTATTAATTTTTAAATATACCTATATTCATTTTTTTATTCATTTTTTCCTTATTCAGTATACTGCTAAGTTTTACGTAAGAATTCTTCAGTATACTAAAAAAGTTTATTTGACTGAAGGAGAATATTCTCTAGTGGATGAAATAAAACAAGTCCTTTTAGATCAGAGAACTAGGTTAGAGAGAAAATTTGAAAAAGAAAAACTTATAGAAAGAGATACACTAAATCTAAAGAAATACCTAAATTAACCTAACGTATTAGCAATACTTTTAGAAGATCAAGAAAATTAAAATAAAACACTTAGGCTATTGGAAAGCTTTTAGTTAAACTAGCTAAAATACACATTAATTATATCCCTTTCCTATTCTCTATACTTATTGAATTGATTTTTTAACTAAAATAAAAGATTTATTAAACTATTTTAAGAAAAGTTTTTATACCTTAAAGTAATATTTAGGGTGACCCTAAATGAAAAAATTTGATGATTGTTGTAATCCAAAAAGAGAATCAGCCTCAGATTTCCTAATGAGTCAAAAATATGTAGGAAGAAACCTAGAAGGATACAAATGCGAAGTAATAAAAACACAAAAAGGTAATGTCCAAATATTTTGGAAAAAAGAAGGAGAAAAAATTGATTTAAGATACTATTCTCCCTCCTGTTTTACTACAAAAATAGCTTTAGAAGCACTTTGCGAATGGATAAACAATGGTGAAGTGAAAAACGCTAAAGAAGCTATAGAAAAATTATCCAAAATTAAAGGATACAAAGTAACAGAAGATGTAAAAAATTTGGTTTATGAAATTTTTACGAGGGTTATTTAATGAAGAAAGTAGCGTATATTGCGTTAACCAATTTAGCACAATATATACTAGTGAATATGATAATTCCTCAATTAGAGGAAGGGAGACATAACGTAGAAGTTAAAGGAATATTCTTTGTTCATGATAACGTATACATGCTAACAAAGAATACTGACACTGCTGAAAGATTGAGAAAACTTCATGAAAAAGGAATATATTTGCAAGCTTGCGACCAGTGTACTTATATGAGGAACTTAGCTAACTCCCTAATTGATGAAGCGAAGATAGGCTGTTTTCCAGATTTCTATTCCGCAGTAGGTGATGTAGACTTAATAATAACTATTTAGTATCTAATAACTTTTTAGAATAATAGTTATATTATGATTAAATTAATATTTAGAAAATAATTAAAATCAAATTAGAAAGTAATATGAACATATTTGTATATAGATAAATTGTTAAAAATACAAATTAGAAAAATTATGTTAAAAATATTTACATTAATTATGGTTAAATTACTATGAAACGGCAGTTTCACAAGTTTCATTATAGAAAATTTTTAAAAGAGTTTTTATTGGGAAAAAGTGTTCTTTATAAGAAACTTCATTTTAACTTAATATCAATGAATATGCTTTGTGGGTTCGTTCAATAGGATGATTTTGCTGAAGGTGTTAGGGTTACGAGTTTTTTAGAGCTTGATGCTAAACTAGTTTGGTTTATGCTTTGATGGGATACATGGCTAAGTTGTTGGCCGAGCTAAAGGAGTTAAAGTCTTGATATAGTAAAATTTTGGTAATATTATTATTTTCTAAGAAATCATATTTTTACCTTATCGTTCTAATGAAATATACTGAACTAAGCCACAAAGCAGACGACAGTATGTGAAAGCCTATCAAATATTAATAAGAACCAATGCAGATAACACCTAATTTACTTACATTCGCCCTTTGTTGGTGAAACAATTATTATATCATTAACGTTAAGCTTTTTCTTCACTTTGGGCCAAGCTTTCATTATTTTACTCCTGTCACTCACGTCCTCAGTAACTACCACTTCGATCCCGTTCTGTGCAACTAATGCTGCATGTATCGAATCGTAAGTCACTCCAGAAAGCTCCGCTATCTCTCTAGCATAACTAAACGTGTCTCTATTTATCTCTAAGACCGTTATAGGAAGGTTTAGGTAAGAGTTAACTGCCTCGTATGCAGCTTTCGCATTTACCTTAGATAGACTACCAAAGAGCTCGAATAGAACTAGATGAGATCCGAAACCTTCAAACTCACCAGATACAAGCATATCTAAAACTTTATAACATGCATCGTAAAAATCTTTGCTCTTTAATGCGACGTAAATAAAAACGTTAGTATCAATGTATACCCGTTTCCCTTTCAAGAGATTCTTCAACAAGTTTCACCGCATCAATATTCTTAGGTCCTCCTAAGTATTTGTCCGCAATTGAGGATAGTTGTTTTAGTGCATTTGAAGCCCTTACTGGCTCAATAACTATCTTACCGTCTTCTACTTTAACTATTAGTCTATCACCTACTTTTATGCCCAGTACTTCCCTTACCTCCTTAGGTATCGTAATCTGATATTTCCTAGTAACTACAGTCTCTGGCATACAATAGTACAGTAGTACTTTAAGTATTTAAAATATTCTATTAGTACTGCTTTGTGGATTACTTCATTTTTTCTCATACATCACGTTGAACTCACTTTAATTAAGAGGAATAAAGATTCCAATATGTATTTAAACTTTCATTCTAAAGTATTATGTATGAAGGAAATTGTTATGAAGAAAGCTGACGATTGGAGGAAGGTTTACGAGCTTTACAGTAGGTTATCTAATGAAGACCTTTACTTGAGGTTCTTCCACTATTATAGGCCAAGCGAGGAGGAAGTTAGGAAGTTGGTGACTGAACAGGGAGATCACATTACTATAATTGCTGAGGACGAGGAAGGTAAAGTAATTGCCGAGGGGACTATTTACGACGACGGAGAGTTTTCGTTAGTTGTTGATCCGAACTTTAGGATGAGGGGAATAGGGACTGCAATGGTTGAGAAGTTAATAGAACTAGGTAAGGAAATGGGATTGAAGAAAATAAGGTTTTACACTTTGCCGGAAAATATTCCAATGATTAAAATAGGCAAAAAACTAGGATTTAAATTGACTTTTACTAGTGACGAAGTTTATGGAGAGAAACCTTTGATAGTTGAGAGCGTGACGTCGTATGTTAGCTCTTAAGTACTACTCCTAATATTATTAATATAAGCCCTACTATGAGCAAGGCGCCCGCCACAATAAGTGTTATGATGGAGGATAGCAGTAGATCTAAAAATGGCCTAAAGGGATTTGCATAGGATGGAGGTATGTAAGAAAGCTTATAAGTAACTTTAACTGGGAAAGGATTTGGATTCACTATAGTTATGTTTCCTTCTTTCTCTGTAGGTAGGAATATGAAACTCCTTGACCACGTCTTACCGTTTATGTTATTCTCTATTTTCGTCGCTGAAGGGGGTATTCCGAGGATTTTTACGCAAGAGGTATTGGTGTAATAAAGGCAAATTGCACTACCGTTGTTGACGTAATGTATGGTGAAGTTTGAGTCACTGGGTATAGTAATTACTGTAACTTTAGTAGGAATTACGAAAAACGAGGTAATTGTCCTTAAGGTAAAGAATGCTCCTACGCCTCCTACTACGAAGCTGAGGATTATGAAGATTAAGCCTATCTTTAATAATGTCCTCATCACGATTATATTTGTTTCGTGTTTAATAAGCCTATTCCAATCATCTGACGTTGCATATGAGTAAGATACTTAGACCATTACATAGGAAATGCAACAATTTGGTCATTCGCTATTGACTATATAAGAGGACAGCAGTCGCATTTCTAATATTCAGTTTAAATCAAGTTTATACTAATATTAAGATTAAAAAATATAATGGCTTATTTTCAAGTATTACACTCGTCGTATATTTTCAGGACGGCTTCTAAATCTCTTAAGGCAATTTCTGGTTTCATTGGAACTTCCGTATTGTTTTCTACTGCTTTCAAAAACTCTCTGATCTCAACCTCTATAGGATCAACCTTCTCAACCTCAATTCTCTCTCCGTTAAAAATTATGTCTCCATACGGTTTACCTGGAACTCTACTGTTAGGATCCTCTACGAGACTTCCTTTCTCTCCATATATTTCGAATGCAGGAACTTTAGGAGGGTTTTTAATAGACCAGCTATAAATTAGCAGTCCAAGATGCCCTCCCGTGAATTTAAATGAAGCTACCGTAGTATCTTCTCCTTCCATATTTGAGAAATATTTTCCGCAAAAGGACTTAATTTCCTCGTATTCTCCTCCCAAGTTAAGTATCAATGAAATGTACTCCACCGTCAATTAATGCTCCTCCTCCCATTTTTTCCTTTACTGCTCTCCATTCCTTTGGTTGATTAAAGTGTGTTGATCTAACAAGTATAAGTGATAGTTTTCCTAAGTTAGGTAGTAATTCCTTAGCTTTTCTAACCGTAGAGTCGAAATAAAACTGTTCTAAAACCATGAACTTTACACCTTTCTCCCTAGAGAAATTTATTAACCCTTTAGCTTCTTCAATTGTTCTTGCAATTGGCTTTTCAAGCATTAAATGCTTACCAGCCTTCATGGCTTCTATTCCCATTTCAAAATGCTTATCGTGGCTTACTACTAGGTCTATTATATCTGCATCTGACCTCAATACGTCCTCGTATTTAGTGAAGTAAGCCTTAGCTTCGTATTTTTTCATGCACTCCTTGGCTTTTTCTTCGTCTCTGCTAAATACATAATATTCCGCCCCTATTTTTCTTAACGCATAAAGGTGGACTCTACCCCAACCGTTGCATCCTACTACAGCAACTTTCATAATATAATATTTTCTTGGACATTAATTAACTGTACGCAGAAGCAGGATACGAATATGACGATTCACCTGCTTAATCTTATAAATAGCTCTTATGAAAGAATAAAGAAGGCTGAGGAGAAAGGTATAGACGTAGAAGATTTAATAATTTTAGCCTTTGAAGGAATAAAGACGAGGTTAAAATTAGCTAAGAAATACCTTTTCGAGGCGGAAGATTACTTAAAGAAGGGTGACGATATTCAAGGTTCCGAGAAAGTGGCTGAAGAAGTTGTGAAAGTATTAGCTGAGGGGTTTACCAGAAAGTCGGCAGGCAATTAAATAGATTATACACATTAGCTAATACGACAACTAAATGAGGAGAAAAAAGCAGTTGAATCCCGAACTCCTGGGATTCCGCTTACGTCCTTCACGTCTGGGTTTTCATGAGGAAAAACTAGATATTGCTAGTGTTGGAAAAGATTTGAGAATATAAAGAAAATTTTGGATTAATCTTTGAAGATACTTAAATAATATCATCATTTTATTCTCCCCTAGGCTATGAAATCTAAAATAAACCATTATTACGACTAGCACTTATGGAAAAATTGTTATAGACTGAGGGGACTTGAAAACTTTTAAAATATCCCAACAAAATATCGTACGAATAAAAATCAAAAGACGTAGAAATATTAAAGGAATGAAGTCGAGTTAAAGACCTAAATACAATGTGCTCTCCACGTGTCGTTTGCCTTAATTTTACTTAATCCACTCGTGCTAAATACTTCATAACCTCGCTAGGCGTCAAGTACTTCTCCATACTATTAGAATTATTTAAAAGTCATGCAAAGATATTACAGTCTTATTTCTTACCTTCTGTTAATTCCTTTATTAGTTCGTCAATTTTTTCCAATATTTCCTTAACTTCGTACTTAGAGTAATAAGCGTCTATCACTTTTCTAGTCTCATTTACTAACGTAATAAGATCTCTAAATACTTCCTCTTTTTTACTATACCTACTAAAGCCAGGTTCAAAACCATTATACTGATAATCGTGAAGATTTAGGGCATAGTTTACAATGTTTATAACGTCAATTCCTATATCTTTTAACCTCTGTGCTAGGCCATACATGGCGTGTGTTGGCACTATGTGTGCCTTCTTTTTAATCCATTTCTTTTCCTTGTCGTCTTTAGCTAAATTAATTAACTTCTCTTCATTAGTTATTATAAGTGCACTCAAAAGCGCTTTTACTGCACTGAAAGCCTTCCCCGCAGAGTTCCTAGTATATCCTTCCTTCCACAGAGTAAGGGATAGGAGAAGGTCAGATAAGCTCTCAATTATCCTAGCCTCTACATAATCTTCACCAACCTTATAAAGATCCTTCTCCATGATTATTTTATTTTAGGTACCAGCTAAAATAGTTACTCTCAACACGAAACTTCACTTAAAAGTCAATTGCAAGAACAATTGAAGAGGCTAAAGGGTTAATAAATAGGGAGAAAGGTGTAAAGTTCATGGTTTTAGAACAGTTTTATT
>OGCG01000893.1_pt1 | contig 16417 bp, 19 predicted proteins | sample 1570061 | NCBI WGS metagenome assembly OGCG01 (sample SAMN06268698, study PRJEB24515) | hot springs metagenome | isolation source: Joseph's Coat, Yellowstone National Park, Washington, USA | place: USA:Joseph's Coat, Yellowstone National Park, Washington, USA
CTTAAAAGGAATGTTGGTTTTGCTGCTGGTGTTAATATCGGTTTTAGGGCATGTGAATCAGCAGAGCCTTACTTCGCTTTATTTAACCCTGATGCCATAGCCACCAGGGATTGGTTAAAGAAACTTGTTGAGTTCATGGATGAGAATAGCGATGCTGGCATGGCGCAGAGTCTCCTTATTAAGCCTAATGGAGAGTATGATTCAGCCGGCGGCTTCATTAATGGGCTTGGTTATCCAATCGAGTTTAGGCCTAAGGTCAACTATGAATTGTTAAGGAGGGTTAAACCTTATGAGGTTGGTTATGCTAAGGGTGCGGCTGTTTTAATTAGGCGTGAGGCATATCTTCAGGTTGGTGGCTTTGACAATAGGTTTTTCTTTTACTATGATGAGACGGATTTAAGTTATAGGATGAGAAAGGCTGGGTGGAGGATTTACGTTGTGCCAAGTTCCCTGGTTTTTCACATCGGGTTAGGCAGTTACATACCGAATAAGGAGTACTTTGTGCTTTATTACATGGAGAGGAATCACTTGTTCTTTCTTTGGAAGAATATGAGGAGCAGATTCATACCAGCCTTAGCCTGGTCCTTAGCTGGAGCCATGAAGGAGGGCAACAATAAGAGAAGGATTGTGAGGTTAAGAGGTCTAAGGGACTCCATAAAGCTTGTAATGGGATTGAAAATCAGCGAACCGTTTAACACATAAGAAAACTAATATAAAAAGGTTAAATTTTGCCCACTTTATACCCATTCCCATGAAGTCTGCAGTAATAATCACAGTTTATAAAAGATATAAATACATTAAAGATGCGATAAACTCAGTACTATCCCAAACGGAGCCCCCTGATCAAATAATTATTGTGGCTGATAACCCCAAAATGCTAGGAAACATGCAATCTGCAACACTAATTGAAGCAGATTATCCGCAACTGGGAAGGAAAATATATGAAGCAATTATGGCTTTAAGAGACGATATTGACATAGTGTATTTCCTTGAGGATGATGATATGTTTCATAAAAGCAAAATTGAATATATAAATAAGATCTTTGAGAAAAGGAGGGAAGTAGTTACCGTTCATAACTCAAGGGAATTAGTTGATGAGAACGGAAATCCATTAAACTCGTCTTATGATATACCGTTTGAGGTTTCAATAAATCAAGATAATTTCAGGAAAATTGAACAACAATTCCCTTTAGGGTTGACAAATAATTCAGCTTATTCTGTTAGGAGAGAATTTTTAGATGAAATTAAAATGAGTCTTAGTAATATAGATTTAGCATTAGATACGGCTCTACTGTACCTATCTTTAGAACATAATAATCTATTACATATACTCGGGAAATTGACCATATATAGAGTAGGCACTGGAATATCTGCTCATTATAGTAAAGTAACGAATTATAGTAAATTTTTAGAAAATAAAAACAAATTTGTATGCTATTTTAATAGAATCTTAGAAGATTTTAGGTATTTGGAATCATCTTTAATCAATTGTAAACAATGTAAGAAAGAAATCCAGAGAAAAATTTTATTTTTTGAACTGCACCTAAGTGTTGAAAATGAGGTTTTTAAATGTGACTATAAGGCTCAACTTCCGCCTTTAGATAGTCTTTTCTTCTCATCAATAAAACATTATCTGGATGGATCAATAAGTACAAAAGATCTTTATAATATTACAAAAGGAGTTTTAGGACAGCTAATTCTAGGCAAAAGAAGAGTATCTGAGATTAGAAGTAGAAAAGGTTATTAACTATTCCTAGGTTTAATTGTACTAGTTCAATTGCTTTAATATGTTGCACTGGTATTACTTTCACTATGCATCATGGAACTGATGGTTATGAGGAAAGCCTGTTCTGACTGTAGACTCAATAGACCTTAGGGCCACATCAATGAAGCCGGAGCTATTGTGATTAAGCCATATGAGCGATGTCTCAACCACAAAAATAATATAAAAATAACCCCCCCTTAAAAGCTTTAGTGTAACCAGTTTTTATGAGCGTCATTGCAATAATTATCATCCATAACCCAAGTCTGGATAGGTTTAGGCTCGTTTTAAGATTAGTCGCTGAACAAGTCAACCACTTAATAATTGTTGATAACGATTCACATAACAAAGACGCAATAAAGAATTTGTGTACCAGTGTTAATAATTGTAACTTTGTCGAGGTTGATTTTTAACTCCGGAATGACTCATGCTCTCAAAGTGGGGTAAATATAGCAAGTGGATACGGACCTTGGTTATTGCTCTTTCTAGACGACGCCGTGCTCATGGATGATGCCGTGAACAAGGTCATTAACTTAATTATAAGGACTAAAAAGCTTTCGGAGGAACGGTGCGGTACTCCTCGGCTCTGGAGGTGGTGATTGCAGGATTTATGAGATTCGGTATGGTGTATTCTCCGGTAGTTTGTTGTAGGGATGACTTCTTCTTAGATTAGACTGACTTCGATATGTACTCTAGGATTGGGGAGCTTGGATGCTTGACGCTCAGTGTTAATTGTAAGTTGGTTAAAAATACTACATAAGCTAATTGGCTATGAACCACCATGGAGGTACTCCACATCGTTAGGAGCTCCACAAAACTATTGATCGAGAGCAGGATAGGCTTTGTTCTCTATGTGCGGCAGTTGATTAATTAGGGCATCTAGAATATTGCTTGCTGATGTGTCCTGAAAGCTCATTAATCCATTTGGACTAGGCATAATATGCGCTACGCTCAATGAACTTAGCTATGTAGATTCAAGTTCATTTGCTTTAGTAGTAATGTCTAATAACGCTTTTAAAACCAGTATTACCAGCCTTTTAATGGACATTATCCGTGGATTTAGGGTTCTCTTAGCGAGTAGGAATTTATTCCGTAATTGGTTATCTGCCGGCATTAAGTACTACTTAATTAAGCATCACCTTACCAATGAAGATATTGTTATTAGATTTAGATGTGATGACAATAAGGAGTATGTATTAAATCCACAGATCTATGCTTCCATTGTTAATGCTTATTATGATAATCTATTTATATAGTTTAGAGTGTAGAGATGCAATCTACTTAATTCTTAGTTATGGAAATTCTAAGGTTCGTTTTCATGTGAACCCCGGAGCTTTTTTATATAATGTTTTGTATGATGTTGTTCGTGAGAACTTCCTTGGTGGTGTCTACGATGATCTGGATGTTAGTGGCAAAACCGTTGTTGATGTTGGTGCTGGTGTTGGTGATACTGCAATGCTGTTCGCATTGAGAGGTGCGAGGAGGATTATTGCCCTTGAGCCATACCCAAGTCTCTATAGGGAGGCTCTAATCAATATTAGAGCTAATGGTCTTAAGGATAGAGTTGTATTACTCAATGCTGGTCTTGGTCCATTTGATGGTGAGGTTTGCGCTGGTCTCAATAATGCAAATGGGTACATGGTCTTCAAGCAGAGCAGTGAGTGTAGTGTTAAGGTTAGGATGTACACGTTCAGCTCCCTCATTAAAGAGTTCAACATAGAGGACGGTTCAATACTTAAAATGGATTGTGAGGGTTGCGAGTATGAGGCAATACTGAGGGCTAGCCCAGAGGATTTGAGGGTCTTCAGCCAAATCATCATTGAATACCACAATGGCTATAAGGAGCTAGGGGATGCCTTGGAAAAGGCTGGTTTTGAGACATCTATAAAACCAATAAGGAGTATGAAAATACCAATAGAGAGGCAGGGCTATATAATTGCTAAGTTGTAGATTTAATACGCGGGTCTCTGTCCTTGGCTTCTTCATAAGAATTGTTAATTGTTGGTGATGTGGTTCTTGAGGTTGGTGGTGAGTTTGTAAATGGCAACATCAAGCTTAGGGGTACATAAGTGTTGAAGGGGTACATAAGTGTTGATGTTGAGCCTGGTAAGTACGTAAATGTTATTTGTTAGCGGGGGCTCGTTGATTATTTTGGTCCTGAGTCCTTCGATGTTGTGGTATCCACCGAGGTTATTGAGCACGTTCCCGATTGGAGACTCGTTATCAATAACATGAAGACTGTGCTCAGGCGTGGTGGTTTCATATACCTAACAACTCGTTCGTGGGGTTTCCCATACCACGCATACCCGTATGATTACTAGCATTATGAGTTGAGTGATATTGCGACAATATTTAGGGACTTCGAGATAATTAAGCTTGAGAGGGATTGGGAGGCGCCTGGTGTGTTTTTGAAGGCTAGGAAGCCAGTTAATTGGGTGCCTGCGGACCTCAACGACATAGCCCTATACTCGGTGGTATTGGGTAGGAGGATTAAGGAGCTGGTAGCGCTGTACCTTATATCACTAGGTATGACTGTAAAGGGAATATTATAATCTACATGAAGGTAGCGCTGTACCTTATATCACTAGGTATGACTGTAAAGGGAATATTATAATCTACATGAATATATCGTGTACCTGAACTCAGGCTTTACCTCCATGAATAACTTATCAATGGTTCTCCTACCACCAACCAGAACCGCATGTATTGGTTGCCTCTTATTGATTAGGTTTAGGGCCCTTATAGCTACATCACCGCCCTTATACCTCTGATCTCTGATTATTGCCATAACAATGGGCTTGCCGTTAGAATCAATAATTCTTGTTCTCCTTGGATAGAAGGTGTTTAGGTCAACGCCAACGCCAGTGACTGTTACCTTAGCTTCCTTGTTATAGCTGAGGATTGTGTCTCTCGTGTATGTCGAGTTCGCAAGGAAGTGGAATGGTAGGCGTAAGGTGGTCTCGAAGAGCCTTAGCCCATAGATACCATTGGTTTCCTGAACGAGTTCGTGGAAGTCCTGCATGAAGTAGAGTGGTTTACTTACATTGCTTAGCCATACTGAGAGGGCTGTTGGATACCAGGTGGCTATGGCTACGTCAACTCCATGTTCAATTATCGTCTCAGCCAATACTTTAACTAAGATCAATATGAAGCTTTAGTCTCCTCACTAAGATTACAATATCGAAGTAGTTGGCATTTATGTTTCTAACCTTGGCATGTCTAAGTAGTTTGTATGTTTTAATGCTTAAGCCGAATATTCTTGGCGGATTCACATAATATATGGGAACCTTAACCTTAAACCATTAGTGATCACCACCGAGTGCAATTATTCTAATGTCATAATTAAACGCTAATACGTTAATATATTAAAATGCATATGCTAAGTGAATAAGTTTTGCTATTATGCAATATATAATTTATAGTTCTTATAATATTTATCTACATAACCTCTCTCAAGTTCGCAAAGCTCGTAAACTTCGTAAGGTTTTATTAATATGTCATTAAATAAATTTTTATATTTAGAAATGGATAAGATATACTTAGCTTCTAGTTCTTGAAGCTTAACTATAAGTTTTAGATAATTATTTTTAGAGGTATTTTTAATTATTAACTCATGATCATTTATGGCTCTCCTTAAATTATATTTAGAGGTATTTTTAATTATTAACTCATGATCATTTATGGCTCTCCTTAAATTATAAAATGATCTACGTAATTTATCAACCTCATTAAACGGAATCGATGTATTGTAATTGTGTATCCTATATCTTGTTAATCTTCTTGATATATGATAAAGTAATCCACACTCACCGGCGATTGTAGGTATTGATACTTCAACGCTGATTTCTATATCTTTTAGGTGCTCTATCTTGCTCTTTATGCACTCCGCTCTTATGGACATTAAGCTTACTGTGGAGGCAGCACCATAGTAGTGAAGTAGGTATCTGATGTGGCTTAAGTTATTGGATTAATAATTATATCCTTATGTGGTGTAATTTTCTCTAGGCTCAATATTATTTGCCGATACTTTGGATTATTAGGCTGTATTAGCTCACCTTTATCGTTAATGTACTTACGTGTATCATGGAAGAATGAAGCTGCATTTCGTTACCTGTTTGATAATTGGTTCTCGCTGCTGATTAGGTACGCCTTAATTAGGCTTGGCTTCAATGTCAAACTAATGGCTAAGGTTAATGGTTGCGCATTTGAGTTAAGTCCTGAGGCCTTCGGATACCTTGTAAATAGGGCTTCAAGTGGGCTCATTAAGTTGATTAGATGTAATGATTGTGACGTGTTTGTGATTTATATGAATGGAATTCGAGTGCCTATTAAAGAGCTTGAAAAAAGTGATGCACATGATATAGATATCGCTATTAAGAATGGTTGGGTATATGATTTAACTAATGGATTCTGGTTTAAGAATATATTAGATTTAGGCATATTCGCGATACTATTTTTCAAGTCTTTAATGAGGGTGATTATGAGCAATTGGATGTTAAGGGTAAGGTTGTTATTGATGTTGGCGCCTACATAGGGGACTCAGCCATTTACTTTGCTTTAAAAGGTGCAAGGAAGGTAATAGCCCTTGAGTCTCATCCTGGTACCTTTGCCGAAATGCTCGATAACATTAAGGCTAAACAACCTGGAAAACGTGATTATTCCAGTTAATGCAGGCTTGGCGAGTAAGCTAGGCAAAGTATGCATTAAGAATGTTGATGTTAATATTGCCAATGTTATATACCACAGACCTGGTGATTGTGTTAATGCTGTCCCAGCGGTAACGCTTGGTGAGTTAATCGGTAGGTTCAGTGTTGATACCAATGATGCCGTGCTTAAGATGGATTGCGAGGGCTGCGAATATGATGTGATACTTAACTATTATGAGCACGTTAGGTTGTTTAATGAGTTAATCTACGAGTATCACTCAGTTTGTTAATAGGCCAGTGAATGACTTACTGATGGTGCTGAGCAGAGACTATAAATGCAGTGTATTGAGAGGCAACGAGGATTTCGGAGTCGTGCATTGCATCAGGAAGTAGGTTAATGCATTCATTGCATTTCTGGTTGCTTTAGCATTTCGTGATTTACCTTGCCTAGTCGCTTGATTCTTAGGAGTTCAAGTAAATGCATCTATTGTATTTATGTGTACATGTGGTGCCCTCTCTAGGTCACGTATTCCAACTTTCTTCTTAATAATTGGGGAGGCTCTAAGCCATTCTTCACTGCCTTGAGAATGATTGAGTATTCCTCACGTCTTCGCCTATTAATTAGGCTGAGGAGCCGGTAACCAATCAGGCGCCTTGCAATGTATAATTGCTTTATGCACGTAAGTTTCGTCTTTATTATATTGATTCCGATCGTTGTAGCACGCTTACCGTAATAAAGCCCGGTTTTGCTAGGGCCCGTTGTTAAACTCGAATAATGTATCCCGGATTTTACAGATACATAGGCCACCTTATATCCCCCATTCCATGGTATTAGTCCAAGTAAATTATCATCCAGGTATAGGAATGTCTCATCTATGAATGGTTTGCCATCTGGGCAAACCTTTTTTATAATTTCGGTTTTAACTACCATGTACTCCTCACTTGCGTAGGTTACATAGTGCGGCTTATTTATTCCAGGGCATTCATGTTCAAAACTACCCCAACAAATACTACCTATATACCAGTGGTCTGTTATATAACCTCCCGCAGAAAATATTCTCTCACCATCACCAAGGTACGTTAGACCGCTTGCCGCGGCTACTTTATCATCATCTTCCATGTAATCGATTAATTCCCTTAGTGAGGTTGATTCGAGTATTAGGTCATTGTTTAGGAAGGTCATGTATTTGGTCTCTGGGTCTCTCTTGCTTCCCCGCCTAAGTTCATGCCGCCTGCATAACCCCTATTTACATCACTCCTAACGAACTTAACCTTAACATTGCCTGATCCCCTCTCCTCAACAAACTTCTTAATCCCCTCTAAACTACCATCACTGGATGCATTATCGACAATAACCACCTCATAATCATCGAAGTCAAGATTAAGAACGGATTCTATTGACTTTAAGGCTATGTCCATGAGGCTTAACCTGTTATAGTTAAGCCAAATCAGCGAGGCCTTAACCATTAAAGCAGAATAAGGATACCGTTTTAAAAGAATTAGTACAGCAACCGTTTAATGAGCATTGCTGCTATAACAGTGACTTATAATCCAGAGCTAAGTAGGTTTAGGTATGCCCTCAACCAAGCTTCCAAGCAAGTTAATCAAGTTATAGTCGTTGATAATAGTTCTAAAAGGATATATTAAGAAAATTATGCAATGAGACTAATGATTGTTGATTGTAATTTTGTTGAGGTAAGTTTTAACTCAGGAATTGCACATGCATTGAGGATTGGAATTAAACATTCAAGTAAATATAAAAGTAAATATGATCCAGATTGATTATTATTTTCTCAATGATGATACGATACTAATGAGTAACGCTGTGGGTAAGGTGCTTGGTTTGATTGATAACTTGTGAAAGTTTATCCCAAGTAGGGTTAGTACAATCCTACTAGGCTTAGTTGATAATAATACGATGGCAAGCTAGTTATAGTCTCTTTTAGGCATTTTTAATTATACTAATATTAAAGTTACTTAATTACTTAATTCTAGAAATTTTGGGCAATAATATTTAAAATCACTGAGATTGATTAATGAACTAATGGTGGTTTATATTGCCGCGCCTGCAAATGCTTATACTGGAGGACCGACGGCATTGTTTCAAGTTTGTAATGCCTTAAGGAAACGGGACATTAACGCTATTATGGCATTTTACGGTGAGTACCACGATAATCCTATGCATCCTAATTACTTAAAATACCAGTGTCCATGGGTTCGTATGAATAGTATTAATGATAACTACATGCATGCTGTTATAGTACCAGAAACGGCAATTGATCGAGTAATTCAATTCACCAAGGTTACAAAGATAATTTATTGGCTTGCTGTTGACAACTTCATTCTTTCTATGCTTCCACCAAAAATATTAAATTTTATAGCATATATTATTAGGGAGTATATATTTGATCCATATATTTTATATACAATAATTACTGGATATGAGAAAACCTATTATAATTCATATTTAAGTCGCTATGTAAATGCACTTATTAAAAGGGAGAAAGCCATTATTCCTAGGGCTGATCTTCACTTAGTACAATCTAAGTATGCCAGAGATTTCTTAAAAAGACATGGCATTAAAGATAATACTATTTTACAAGTCCATGAGCCAATTGAAGAGGAGTTTTTAAGTAAAGCTAAGAATATTAATCATGAAAAAAAAGTTAATGCAATTGCATGGAATACTAGAAAGGCCTATCCAATAGCCTTTAAGCTTGTACATATATTAAGAAGACATGGATTTTCGGTCTATGATCTTGCGAATGTAGGTAAGCAGAACATGATAAACTTACTGTCTAAGACAAAGTTATTTCTAGATATAGGGATACATCCAGGTAGGGATCGGCCTATCCGTGAAGCTATTGCCCTAGATAATATTGCTATTGTTAATAACCATGGTGGCTATTATTACTTTGAAGATTGCATGATACCTTCTGAGTTTAAATGGGATTGTTATTTTGATTGTAAGACTGATATTAAGGGATACGCTTCGATTATTGATAATTATCTTGAGAATTATGATTATTATATAAAGAAGTTTCAGAATTTTAAACAATACATTCTTGAGGAACCAAGCATCTTTCTTGGCGATATGGAATACTTGGCTAGAACTTTAATAAGGTGGGGAGTGAATTGATAATATGTCTCGTGTTACTATTCTTGGTTGTGGCTGGTCTGGGCTTGTTGCCTCGATAAGGGTGAAGGAGTCTCATCCGTCTTCTGAGGTTGTTTGCATTGATAGGGATTTTGGTGGTGGTCTTCTTCGTAGTGAGGTTGTTAGTGGTTACTTGTTTGATGTTGGTGGTAGTCATGTGGTTTTCAGTAGGAGACATGATGTGATTGATGGTATACTGAGTATTGGTGGCGAATGGGGTGCTAGGGAGAGAAGGGCATACGTATTACTTGATGGCACATTCATCCCCTATCCCTTCGAGAATGGTATATACGTCCTACCACCGGAGAAAAGGGCTAAGAATGGTAAATCTATAATAAGTGCACTAGTTAATTATCGCGACGAGAGGCCTAGGAACCTTAAGGAGTGGATTCTTAACACCTTCGATCATGAAGTTGCCGAGGATTACCTAATTCCCTGCAATGAGAAGATTTGGAAGAGGCCGTTGGACCAGATTTCGGCGGATTGGGTTTACATACCTGGAAGGCTTCCAATACCCTCCATTGATGACATTATCGATGCCGTGGCTGGTATACCCATCGTTGGTTATAGGGAGCAGGCATTATTCTACTATCCGAGGAGGGATGGGATTATTAGGCAGTGGGAGGCAGCCTACAGGCGTGCTGAGGCTCTTGGTGTCGTTTTTCTAAAGGATACAGTGAGGGAGGTTAGGAGGGTTTCCGGCGAGTATGTAGTGAATGGTCGAGTTAGGGCTGATAAGGTAATTAATACATTGCCCCTTAAGGAGGTACCCTTAATATTTAATCTACCTGATGATGTATTCAAAGCTGCTGATAGGCTTGACTATAACTCCGTGGTTGTTGTGGGTTTAGGGCTTAAACGCCCTGCGCCAAACCAGCACTGGATTTACGTGCCTGACAAACACTTTATATTTCACAGGTATGCGTGGATTTCAAACTATGGGGAAGATACGCCAAAAAACAAGTCATCATTAGTTGCAGAGGTCACATTTCCAGCGAATTCAATTCCAGACTTGGACCATGCAAAGCATGATGTCGTCGATGGGTTAATAAGGCTTGGTGTAATAAATAATTATGAATTAGATGTAGTTAACGCCTGGTACCATAGGTATGGCTACCCAATATACACATTAACACATACCCAAGATACATCAATAATTAAAAATGCGCTCTCCGAGATAGGAGTAATCACCCTGGGTAGATGGGGTGAGTGGCAGTGCTGGAACACGGATAAAATATATGAAAGAATCAATGAGCTAGAGCTAGGTAGAAATAGCCACAACCCTATGCGATAGATTAGACTTGCATTATGCATTTATAATTTAAGATTGAAGGTAGTTACTACTCAATACAATAACTAACATACTAAAACAAAAGCGTTTCTCATAATTATATATGATAATGCTTATTAACCCTCCATTTCCTGGCTCTTAATGACTGTTGTTATCGGCTTTAACTGGCCTATTAAACACGATAACGCAGTAGCGGTTATTGTTGACGGAAAACTGGTTTTTGTCTCAGAAGAAGAGCGATACACGAGACATAAGCATTCCATTTATGAACCGCCCATCAATGCACTTAAACAAGCATTTCTTTACCTGAAAAATAACATGGGAATCAAACCAAAGGATGTCGACGCTTTTGCCACAAATTATGATCCACGATATGGGTCTTGGAAATCTAAATATTGGGCTACTCAAGAAACTCTCCTCAAGTTAAGGGTTTGTTACAATATACCACCAAAATTAAGCCAAAAAGTATCGATTCTATTTCACCTTATTAGGGGAGACTATTTAACTTTTGCATACTCGTTTGTGAAACACGTAATCCGCAGCCTAAACGAGGAAGTACCAAGCAATCTGAGAATAATTCCAGTTTACCACCACCTGACACATGCGGCCTCGGCTTACTACTTTTCCGGGTTCGATTCGGCGACCGTGTTAACAGTAGATGGTAGCGGTGAATACGAATCTACAGTGATATGGCCGAGTTAAAACGGGAGAATTCGAGAATATAATTTCCCTACCAACTAGTGTAGGATCCATAGGTGGTTTATACGAAGCGATAAGTGCTAAAATCGGATATGACGTACTAGAAGGCCCTGGCAAGGTAATGGGTCTAGCCCCTTACGGTAAGGCTAGCGAATATTACCAAAAACTTAGATCTTTCGTAAAAGTAAAAATTCAAGGGTCTGGCGAATATCCCTACTATTTCTCATTAGACGGTTCTAAACCAAAGGTTTCAAAGACTGATCCCTACGGGTTTTACTACAAGATTGCGAATATTCTTTACCCTCAACCGAGAGTTCCTTGGGATGTTCGTGGTGATTTGCATCCTGATGCCGTTAACTTGGCTTGGGCTGTTCAGGCTGTGACTGAGGAAATTGTGCTTCACCTGGCGAGGTGGGCTAAGGACCACACCGGAGAGGACAAATTGGCCTTAGCTGGAGGAGTAGCGTTAAACGCTAAGGCCAACATGGTCATTCACTATGCCAAAATCTTCAATAACATGTTCATATTCCCAGCAGCAAATGATGCTGGAGGCCCTATCGGTGCTGCGGCTTGGGTTTATGAGCACGTCCTTGGTGGTAGAATGAAGAAGCAGAGGCTTAGGACTGTTTACCTTGGTCCTGAGTATAGCGACGAGGAGGTTAAGAAGGTGGTGGAGAGAGGAGGGTGGAGAGCTGAGTACATTGGTGATGATGTTAATCCTGTTGTTGACCTAGTGGTTAAGGGTAATGTTGTTACCTGGTACCAAGGTAGGACTGAGCTTGGCCCTAGGGCTCTCGGTAATCGCTCAATAATTGCCGACCCTAGGAAAAAAGACATGTGGGGTATTATGAATAGGATTAAGGGTCGTGAGTGGTGGAGACCACTTGCACCCTCACTGCTAGAGGAGGATGTGGGCAAGTACTTCATTGACCCAGTGCCACACCAATTTATGATACTCATGTTCAAGTATAGGAACGACATGTGTGAAGTAGTGCTAGCTATATGCCACGTAGACCAAACAGCAAGGCCACAAACAGTCAATAGGGATGAGAATAAGACTTGGTACGAGCTTATAAAGGCATTCAAAGACGTCACAGGCGAAGGCATAATATTGAACACGAGCTTCAACCTAGCAGGAGAACCCCTAGTAGAGACACCAACAGATGCAATAAAAAGCTTCGCATTAGGAGGATTCAAAGCAATATACCTACAAGGATGGCTAATACAAAAATAATTCTCTCTAAATATCACCTAGTTAAGCGGTTAAGTCTCAATCATGTATGCGAATCAACATAATTATTAGAAATGCTGCTAAGACGTGAGGAGCCCAGATAATGATACCTTATATGTTTTTAAGATTTGTCGCCTTAAGCTTAAGTGTCTGATTAAACCAAGAAGGTCGTTAATATTAATTAACAATCACCTTATGTGCATCCTTAGAGCGATGAACTATACAACACAACCCAGTGCCTATGTTATTAACTGATTGTCGCTATCCTATATACAGTAATAAGTGTAGAAAAAGTTAAATAAGTACGCTGGAGAGTTGAATAGCGCAATTACATGATATCATGCATCACCTCCATTTTGCCTTAGCCTAAGAGCAATTGGAATAGAAACGAACCATCTAATGAAACTCAGAGACTTGTTTCAACGATTACTATCTAAATAAATAGCAAAACTTAAAAATAACTTAAGAAAACAAATTTCAAAAAGAATTTAGAAATATTACAAAAATTTTATTAGTCATATACTGCAATGAGAGAAGAAGGTTAAAAATCATTTAGTAACGTTTTTATTTCCTTTTCTTCTGTTCTTTTTGTGTCATTTATATCAGTTATTGTTACCGCCCATAATAGGAGGGAGTTTTTATTAGATGCCATTAACTCAGCTTTAAACCAGACTCTGCCGAAAGATGAGTATGAAATAATTGTTGTAAAGAATTTTTCAGATTATGATGACATTTTAAAGAATCTAGGCTTAAAAATCGTATTTTCTAATGAGGAGAATCAGGGTGCTGATATTGTGAATACCTTACCTTATACGAAGGGTGATATTATCTGTTTTCTTGACGACGATGATGTATGGGTTCCATGGAAATTAGAGAGGGTTAAGGAGGCGTTTAAGGAAGAGGAACTAGGTTACTATCATCATGCTCATTTAGTTTTTAGACATGGTGAAGACATAAATGACCTTATAGAAAAGCTGAAAGCGAATGATAATGAGTTTATAAGAAATAGGTTCGTTGATTTGTCTGCCGTTAATTCAAGTTCAACTTACATTAAGAAAGACATGCTTATGAATTGCATTTCACAGTTGAAAAAAGTAAGATATTTTATTGATATTTTTTATTATTATTTTGCATTGCTTAAGAACTGCAAAATAAAATTTGATCCTGTTATATTAACTCTATACAGATGGCACCATAATAATTCTACTGCTTTAAAGGAAGAAAGTTTTCAGAAATGGCTAGAGAAGAAAATTAGCTTTTACGCTAACCGTTACGAGTTAATACTGGAACTTATAAGCACTTGCAAATCAGAGGAAGTTAAAAGTGATGTAATCAAGATATTATTGTTACAAGCGTTAGATGATAAGATAACAGTAAGTAGACTGGCAGTTGATGTAGATAAAAAGTATAAGGCTAGTTTTGGTGATTACTTAAAGTACGTTAGCTTAAATTATAAGAACATTAAGGGGATCTTGTTGGCATCATTAATTTTCATGCCTAAGCCGGTTCGTTTATATGTTGCAAGGAAATGGTATGAGAAGGAACAAAAAACCTATTAAATGCATTACCTTACTAAGGAGGATCTCAAAGGAAGATTAGGAGTTGGCCTTAAGGTTACTGAACAAGTGCCTTGGCATGCTGAGTTGGGGCCTTAAGGGTAGGTTGGGGATTTGTTGCCAGAGACCTAATGCCTTTAGCTCATTGATTAGCCATTACACTACATGGGTCCTGGGTGTGGTGAATTGTGCGGCTTAGCCTAATGCTTAAGCTATGTATAGGTAACCGTTACCTTACGTGACGCAGAGTGATGATACACTTCCGAGGGAGGGTTGTGTGTTACTTGGCTTTAATTAGGTTTCTTATGGGTTGTGGCATCATTTGGGTCGACCCCTCTTTGAATGCCTTAACCTGGCTTTACCTATTTACAATGGTTAGGATGAGACTAGTATGTCTATGGGCTTCCTCAGTAGCCACATCCATGTCCAATGTCTCAGACGCTCTCCTCCTGAAGCTCTCAAGTCAATTGTAGGCATATTCACCAACCTTAATGCGCTAGGAATGCTTACCAGCAGGCTTCATCTGCAGTTCAGTAAAGTAATTGCAAACCACATAGAAGGTGAAGTACGGAAGATTACTTGTATATTAATCCTCAGGCGAAATAACACCAACGAGGTAGAAAAAGACACTTAAAAGTATTACGCATTAAGTGAAATAATAAAGAGGACGCTGGCGGATGCAATCAGAAGCTTCGCACTAAGAGTATTCAAAGTAATATACTTGCAAGGATGACCAATACAAAAAGCCTATGTCTTATGATTGATCTTTAGCCAGCATCAGACACCACTTAGCTAAGTTCAGTCTCGCTCATAGCATTAGCAAGGACTATTCATGTACTATTCTAAGGATTTAATATCCGTATTAGTACTTAGGAATATATGCTAATAGAGATAATAGTATTTAGCATGTCGCATTTAGTAAGGCTTTAGATGCATAATTACGTGTAATATTTAAAAACAGAGTAATTATTCACTGCATTATTAAGGATGCCATTACATATTACTGAGGTGTTAGCGAAGGCTAGGAGGGCTTTGGCTAGTCGTTACCTATTCGATAATTGGTTATCACTGTTGATTAAGTATGCCTTGATTAAGATTGGTTTCAATGTTAAGCTTACGGCTAAGGTTGATAATTGTACCTTTGAGTTGAGCCCTGAGATCTTCGGATGCCTTGTAATTAAGGCTTCACATGGGCTCATTAGGCTAATTAAGTGCAATGATCATAAAGTAGTTGTAATTTATGTAGGTGGAATTCAAGTGTCTATTAAAGGGTTCGAAAAAGGTGATGCATGTTATATAGATCTTGCCATTAAGAACGGCTGGGTTTATGATTCTGTTGGTGGTTTTTGGTTCAAGGGCAATGTTAGGTTTAGGCATGTGCGCAGTACTGTTTTTCAAGTCTTTAATGATGGTGATTATGAGCAATTAGATGTTAAGGGTAAAGTTGTTATTGATGTAGGCACGTACATAGGGGACTCAGCTATATACTTCGCTTTAAAAGGTGCAAAAAGGGTTATTGCTGTTGAACCACACCCAGGCGCCTACGCTGAAATGCTTGACAATATTAAACTAAACAACCTGGAAAATACGATTACGCCGGTCAATGCCGGCTTAGCAAGTAAGCCGGGTAAAATATGTATTGAGAATGTTGATGTAATTATTACCGATGTTACATATCACAGACCTGGTGATTGCCCCATTACCGTTCCTGCGATAACACTTAGCGAGCTAATAAGCAAGTACAGTATTGATCCTAACGATACAGTGTTTAAGATGGATTGTGAGGGTTGCGAATTTAGCGTGATATTAAGTGATTATGAGCACGTTAGGTTATTCAGGGGGTTGATTTTCGAGTATCACTCAAGATTTGTTAATAAGTCAGTGGATGATTTGCTGAGAGTGCTAAGTAGGGACTATAAATGTGAGGTAAGGGGTAATGAGGACTTCGGAATCGTGCACTGCATAAAGAAGTTAAGCTAATGCCTACAGTGTTTCCACATGTTAAGCGCCACTGGTTGTCTAGTCGCTGAGGTAATTAGAAACTGCGTCAGTGGTACTTGGTTGAAGTATACGTT
>OGCG01000895.1_pt1 | contig 16402 bp, 14 predicted proteins | sample 1570061 | NCBI WGS metagenome assembly OGCG01 (sample SAMN06268698, study PRJEB24515) | hot springs metagenome | isolation source: Joseph's Coat, Yellowstone National Park, Washington, USA | place: USA:Joseph's Coat, Yellowstone National Park, Washington, USA
CTTCCTCAAATCCTCCTTTAAAGGGGACTGTTCAAAAAGTAGCATTTATTGGAAAATCCTTGTAGTCTGAGGGAAGCCTGAAAACTTTTAAAAACATCCTAGAGATATAGTTTACTTTGACGGTAAGTCGGCTACGTTACCCTAAGTCCGTTATAGTAGGCTTACTAAGCCCCCATCCTAAGATCAGAAACACTAACGAGACGTTCTCTAATTTAAAACTTGGTAGTAAAGAGGTTAAGACATTTGAGAATTACATCCGTAACAGCTTTGTTAAATCTGCCTAAGTTTACGCTAATTTTCATTGAAATCCCTGGTCTAAAATATTATACGATTAGTTAAGCTAATTTTTGTCCACTCATAAATTTTAATCAATACAAAAAGTTCATTAAGTTAAAAATTTTTGTAATTCTTTTTTCACATCATTTATTGTAGGTCTATCTTTCGGATTTGGGGAAGTCATTTTTAACAAGAACTTCTCAAATGGCGAGCTAGCCCTATTTAAGAGTTCTTGATAATATTTTTCATAATCCTTTCTAATATCTACACTAGTTTGCACATTAGTCTTCGGATTAAAGACCTTTATACCCCTATATATCGCATATAATGATGCGCCAAGAGAGAACACGTCCATACTAGGATCTGCCTTACTTATTACATCAAATTGCTCTGGCGGTGCGTATGCGGGTGTTAATTGTAGTATGTTCTCTCCAATCTTTCTAGCGGAACCTAAATCCCCTAACTTTACGACTAATTGGCCAGTGTTAAGTAAATTCAAAAGTTCTTCTGCAGTATTTACATTAACCTTCTTAGAAAGAAGGAAGTTGCTAGGCTTTACGTCCAAGTGGACGTATCCCTCGTCATGAATCACCTCTAAGGCGTTTGATATCTCAAGGCCTATTTTAGCGACAACCTTCTCCCAACGAGTTGAGTAAATTAACTTATCCTTAACTATTTGCCATATATCACCTCCTTCCATGTATTCCATTACTATTGCTGGCGGGTAGTCAAGATATATTGTTAAATCGCCATTATATATCATTTTTATTCTATTCAAGTCCACGTAAATTGCAAAGATCTTTACTAGATTTTTAGACTTATTAGAAAGTGCTATTAGATTTGATGACTCGTCGTATATATCTTTATATAGTCTGATCGCTTGCACAGTAGTACTTTGAGTTGGAGAAGGTGGTAAAATCTTATAAATTTTCATTGCGTAAAGTGAGTTCTTATATTCAACCTTATACACCGTAGAGTTCCCACCCTCACCTATCTTCTCAAGTAATTTATAACCATATATTGTTCTACCTACCCAAACATTACCTTGAGTGGTTGAAGGGCTTGTTTGGCTGATAAATAACGTTTGAATTATATTTGAAAATTCAGTATCTCTAGAAAGTTCATAAGAACTTTTTGTCATAAGATAATTCAATAATTTAATAGCAGTTTGTAAATCTATTGGATTAATAAAATTAGAATATTTCAATATATAATAGATGTTATTGAAATTGTATATTAATGTATTGTTATTGAAATATACCAATGACTGCCTTATATCTGACAAATCCAAATTCAACAATAGATTCAATATCTTTATTATTACAATAAATGTAGTTTGAGATAAAAGTCTTGAAGTAATTTTAGGATCAAGATTATTCATGAAAACCTTTACTGAATCTGTTTCTCGAATTGTCAAACAAGTAGTGTAAGTTCTTTCTACATTTAATTTTTCATCTATTAGCATTAATTCGCATTCTAAAGGCTCATTATTAACATTAAAATGATCTGTTGTTATCTGGACATAAGGAGTTAAAAATGGAGGATTTGAAAACTGTACTTTACCTATAATATAAGCATAAATCGGCATAAATATTTATTGGGAAAAAGTTCTTAAAAATTTTTATGGTTAGATATTTACATTTTATAGGTGAGGGAGAAATAAGGGATCAATGGTATGCAGCACTAGTAGAATACTTTAGAGCGAAGAACATAGATAATGTAAACATTCCAGAAATGCTAGTAGGGAATCAAAATCAAAGATCTGACTTAGTTACTTATATATGTAATAATGGGTATTGCAGTCCTCTCTTTTTATTCGAATTTAAAAATGAGCTAAAACGGGGAGGGATTTCTCATTATGGAATATGTAAACAAGCATTTAAATATTCTAGCATTATAAATCCTTATTATACCATATGTGTTGATTTGACTAAGTCTATTTATCTTATAATATACCACGGTAATAATAAAGTATTTAGCAACTACTTTCAATCTTATGCTGACCTATTTAATTACTTCTTCTCAGGTTTTCTTCCACGAGCTCTCTCAGTAACTCTTAATTTTACTATTCCTAGAAGCACTGTTATAAATAAGATATTTGCCTCACCAACTTATGAGAGGTTTTTAAGAGCAGAATTCGTAAGAATTTTAAATAAAAACGGTTTTTGTGCAATTTCAGAATGTGGTTCGATAGATCTTCAGGGGTTAGGTATAGTCAAACCAGATCTCGCGATATACACTACGAGTTGCGAAAATGAACAATTACTAGATTGCGAATATCCTTTTTTAGTTCTTGAATTTAAATCATACTATAATAAGACAGCTATTTTTCAAGTTCAGAAATATAGAGATAGCTTACTCCCCTATTATTACGGAGTAGTATATGGTACGAGAAATTCTGCAGACATTGAGATATATGATAGAAAAAATAGTAAAATTTTAAGCCAAAGCATCCCAATAGGTAATCCTTATTTAAGTGATAGCATTGTTTTAAATTTAATTAACAAATTACCAAAGGTAACTACGCCTAAAACTCCGTTAAATGGAAGGTATCATATAAGTCAATTAGTAGAGATGGGCGTAAAGGTTTCTAGATTTACGCCTGATCTAAGAATGCGGTATGTAATACCAGATTTTAGCATACATTTGGATCATGGGGGAGTAAAGTACTCAGGTCACGATTATTCAATAATTATAGACTGTCCGGCTAAGTTAACTAGATTAGTATTTTTCGATCCTAATAATAATTTACAATGGTGCGAATTCCAAAACGGAAGGCTAGTAAGATGTAACATTGACGTTATTGCTGTTATGATATCTTCACCCTGCAGTAGGCTGATCGATAAGATATATCCTTAATATGTTCCTTTATAGGGCTATCTAAGATAATGACAAAACATCCTTAACTCTTATCTCATATTTCTCTCCCCCTACTTGAGCGTGTCGATAATGCCGTCATTAAGCTACAAATTCTGGGTAGCACTTAGGAAAATAATTGAAAACCTTAAGAAAACGATAGTAATTTTTACCCCTAACATGCTTTGGACCTATTCTATTAGCACACACAAGCTAGTTTCTTGATCACATTAACCAATTTAATAATGCATTTTGTGGAAGTATGGTGGAGATCGAGTAGGATCATATAAGGAGGAAAATCCTTTACAATTATTCGTCACGATAGTGGATTTAAGTTGGTCTATAATATAACCTCTTGTTTATCTCCTAATTAATACTACCAGAATGTGCAATCAATTATTGCAATCTCACATTACTGAAATAAAATGAATTCGTAAGGGAACCTAAATTGTCCGAGGATAATATAAGACGAAATTTATCTAAGTAAAGTTAGTTTTAGTTTAAAGAAATTATTTCAGAATACTCGTAAATTCCGCAAATATTATACTAAATACTGCTAATATTCCTAGGAAACCGGTGAAATAAAATGAGTATAACGGTGTTATTTGGAATAAAAATCCCACGATTGCATTATAAAATATTAAAAATATATTCACGAAAGTACTAATTAATGCCGCTTGAGTTCCTCGAATTTCCCGCCTAGTGATACTCTGTTCAACATTATAGCCCACTATGATCGTCATAGCTGAAATGACTGTCCAAGCATAAAATAATGCGAAAATGTAAATATTGGTAAGGAGTGGAACTAGAAAAAATATGACAGAGTTAGAAAGGATTAAAATCGATAAGTTCTTAAAATTGCTACGTTTGCTTAAAATAACTGAGAACAGTAATGGTAAGAAAGCCATCACTAATGCATATGATGAATATAATATACTTACTAATGTTAAGGGTATTAGTAAGTCTTTTACGAAATATATTATTACGTAGTATGTCTCTAGGTTTAAACCAGAAGAAAGCATTGAAATTAATATGTAGACTTGCATTTTTCTATCTTCTTTAAGATATTTAAAGCCTAACTTCAGCGATCTTTTCATTTCAGTCTTGTTCTCATCTTTCGGTAATTTAAGAAATCTTATAATGCTACTGACTCCGAATAGTATTGCTACTATTGTGAACAGAGGCCTAGAGATCGAGTGCTGTAGTAAGTAGCCCCCTAACATAATTCCTATAGATGCTAAGATGCTGGTTATGAGGGAGAAAACTCCAAAAGCCTTCCCAGCATTCGTATAGTTTAGCATAAACCTATGTGCTCCTAAAGAATTAACTATTCTTACCACAGATTCAAAAGCAACTAGAGAAATTATGAAAAGTAAGGGATTAAGCGTCCCCATCAAGAGGATTAAAGGGATTGACATTAGTGCTGATAGAGTGAGGGCATTCTTACTACCTATTTTATCAACTATAGTACCTAATGGAATATTAAAAACTAAGTATAGAAAATTGATTATACTGTAAGTTACACCAATCGTAAAGGTACTAATATCAAGGTTAGTCATAACTATAGGAAAATAGTACGCTAACATCGAGTAAGCAAAGGTAGAAATTCCCAAAGATAATGAAAAATAGAACAGTATCTTATCTGTTACAATGTAATAGATCTCTTTTAGTGTTTGCTTCAGACTCATAACTAATAGACCCTTTCTTTAACTTTTTCCAATATAGTCTTTAACTATTGGACATGAAGGGTCTGGAGCAAATAGGTCATTCTTAGTTATATATGCATTAAACCTAAAACCACCTCTACAAAGTTTCTTAACTTCACAACTCTTACAAGGCTCCCCAAGGAAAGATAGACTTCTTATTTTGTTAAGCAAGGGATGGCTAAACCAAATTTCGATTAATGAGTCATTTTTTATATTACCTAGCTTTGATAATGGAATAGATGTCGCCTCGGAACCAGGATAAATGTCACCGTTCGGAGCTATAACTAAACCTACTTCCCCCCAATTTGTAGGGATTGGTATCCTAGAATATAAAATGTCAGTATCCACATAATTTTGTATAAAATTCTCTCCATAAATTTCTATGAGTTTCTTTAATTTTTCTTGAATTGTATTTTCATCGTTAGGATCTGGTACTATGAACTTTTGGTTTATATAACCATGACCTACCTTATATACACTGTTAACTTCGATCCAATCTAAGTTTGATTTATATGCAAGTTCTACAATTTCTTCTAGGAAGTCTAAATAATAACTAGTTAAGACTATATTTCCTCCAACTTCTTTTACTCCAAAATCTTTAAATTTCTTTGCAATATTAATCTTCTTAACTACTTCGTTCTTGATATGCATCATTATTGATTGCATATTAAAGACGTGTTTATGTGAAGTAAGGTTAATTCTAATCTTTTCTAGACCACTTTCTAGCAATTTTGTAATTCTATCATCGGAAATAGGTTCTCCGCTACTTAATAACATGTGACTTAGTTTTTGTCGTGTAATATATGATAAGATTTCCTCTAAATCGCTTCTTAACAACGGTTCTCCCCCAGTTACCACAACATCCATGATACCCTCGTATTTTTCCATCTAACCTTTTAATTTGATCAATTTTCAAAGTATATAAAGTAAACTTTATATGCACACTTTCCTATTCTTACGTTATGAGTGAAATTATTAGAGTTAGTAAAGATGTGAAGGAGAAGTTAGTTAAGATTGCTGCTGAACTGCAGTTGAATAAGGGTAAGAGAGTTAGCTTAAATGAGGCGGTAGAATATTTAATAACTTTTTATGAGGAGAATAAAAAATCTCAAAAGAATGTTCAATTACTGTTTTCCCTTTTAGGTTCTGCAAAAGGGATTAGAGAGGAATTAGAGAGGTCGAGAAGAGAAGATGAGGGTAGTAGTTGATACTGGAGTACTAGTTGAGGTTTTAGAAGGATCGGATTTAGGAGAAAAATTCCTTAAGCTTGTTAATAGCAGTAAACTAGAGCCAATAATTACTAATCTGACATTAATTGAGTTAACTTATATAATATGTAGGAAATATGGAATAAATAAGGCTAGAGAATTAGTTAAGAAGTTGCTAGACTCAGGTTATTTTGAAGTAGTTAATGCGTTAGAGTTTGCTGACCATATAATAGAGACGAAGTGCAATAATTCCATTTCTATAATTGATGCTTCTGTTATCGCAACAGCTAAAGGACTAGGAATTCAAGCATTGTTTAAATTAGAGAAAGAATTGAAAGATAAAAAGTTAGAAAATGTCATATTTATAGAGAATATCTAGCTTAAGAGCTCTTAGTTGAAGTGTAACTACAACAAAACGGCCTACATCCCAGTCAGATCTGACTAATATGTTTTATATAAGACGTCAGATGCTACTAGATCTTAGAATGATGCTGACTTTATGATATTTGTTTATAAACACTAATGAGAAAAAAGTATTATGAGTGATACAGCTAGTGAAGGTAGTATAAGAGATGCATGGTATTCAGATATAGTAAACTATCTGCTTGATCAGAATATTGACAATGTTACGATACCAGAATTAGTTTTACAAAATAAGCAAAGGCCAGATTTAGTGACTTATATCTGTGAGAATGAGTATTGCAATCCTTTCTTACTGATAGAATTTAAGAAGAAACCGTCAGGACGTCCCTCCAAAGCCTATTTTCAGTCTTTAAATTATTCTAATATTATCAAACCACGATATACTGTAATCGCTTATTTTGCTAATATTTACTGTAGTCTTAATATAACGGATGAACAAACTAAACAAGAACAATTTAAAATGTTCTTTTCTTGTGATGAGATGATTGATGCTTTCTGGGATTTTTTCGAAAATAAAATATTTACTTATCGTCATTCTGGAGGAATCCATAAAAAATCTCTAATTAAGGAAATATTTAGGGCTCCTACATATGAGAGATTTTTAAGAGCAGAATTCTTTAGAATTTTGGCCGATAATAATCTTATTCCTAGATCCGAGCATTCTGTAACTCATAAAAGTAAAATAGTCAGACCTGATTTAGTAATATTCCCTAAAAACTCTAATAAACCTCTTTTGGTTTTAGAATTTAAATCAGAATATACTCCATCTATGTTTTCCCAAGCTTATAAATATAAAAAGGCCTTAAATCCTTATTATTACGGAGAAGTTTATGGTACTGAAAATTCAGTTAGAGTTAAAATTTTTGACATGCAGGATCAGTGTATTATAAATGATTATATAAAGTTTGGCAATCCATACTTAAATGAGGATGAAGTAATAAGCATAATTAAAAAATTATAACAAAATTCAGAAAGTGAATATCATTAACCTTGCAAATAGTTAAAGATTATAGTTCTTGTTCTTATGGAAAAGTTTAATAATATAGTACAATTTTATTCTCTCAAAATTATTGTTTACTTTGTCTTATCGATTCAATGTTTATATGTAAACTTATTTTAAAAACATATTAATGTATAGTGATATAGTATAATTTCCAGTAGGTTGAGATACTTTTGCCCTTATGAAAGACTCTTCTAGAGAAAATATTAATATTATCACAACTATGGAGATAGTGCTAACTGGTGCTTTCAGTGTTCCTCTAGATGGATTAAGCAAAACCTATTAAAATATCTTGTCAGCGACCAGAAGTATAAGTGGAAAATCTCTCATTTTGACTATGATCATTTTTCGTTAGAGAATTTATAGAATAAATAGTTAATAGTTACAGGAATTAACTAGTTAAAACGTGATTTTAGTAAATAAAGCACTTCATGAGATTACGGAATAAAGGTTAAAATAGGTGACGAAAGCACAGGATACAGAAAAGGAAATCGAAGACTCTACTATTGATTCCCTGGATAAGTTCACGATAGCCAAAATGGACATGGAAGGTGCTGAAACTACGTAATTAAATCATGTAAGATATCCGAAATGGAACTCCACGGCAAGGACAACATAAAAAACTTAAAAACAGTGGGTTCACATCCACTTTATGACACGTAAAGATTTAGTAAAAAGCTATAAGGAATATAATACTTCATCTATATGAAGGTAAAGACTAGGATATTCTTTAATTACAAAGTTGGGGGTTAAGGGGACGGAAAGCCTCGCCAGGGGATGGATAGCCCCCTTATATTTAAGTATGAGTTCTTCCAAATTTCTCTTAGTGACTCTAGCTGCGCTCTTCCAGCTTAATGAGACTGAGAGAGGAGCAGATATCATCTCACTTAAGGGACTAGACGTAATGGATAAAAGCGCAAGTGAGCTCTCCGGCTATCCCTACTGCTCACCAAATGGAGTCCAGAATAGATGGTGGAAACGATGATGACGTAACCCTCACCCTTCCAGAGTAGTGAGTAGTCAGATAAATACACACTTATATGCTCGTGAAGGCCACAGATTACTTGCTCTCCTTTTTCCACATCAAGAATTCGCCTCTCAAAGCCTTAAATTGTGCAATTATTAGAAAGAACTGATTGGGTACCCAAGCTTTCACTAACTCCCTTGCCTGAGGTATAACTAACGCGATCAACAGTACTAATAGCAAGAAGAGGAAAAGCTTCGGCAAATAAATTGCCGTCAGAACTATACCGAGTACTAAAAACCATGGGTTTATTAAGTGCAGGTAAAACTCCTCGAGAAAAATTGCCTTATATTTCCTGTTCTTACTCCTCATCACTTTAGGCAAAAAGCGTACAAAATGTCTCACCAAGTGTAACCCCCTTCTAGTCTTCCAACTAAAGTAATCTAACCCCTTTGGTGAGTACTCAAATGCTCTTACTTTAGTGCATATGGCCCTATATCCCTTTAAAGCAATAAGCGTAGCTATGCTGCTATCATCAGCACCGGCATTAGGAATTTCGTCTGCTGAAAGCAAGCTCTTCCTGAAAGCCGTTAGCTCACCGTGGAAAATCGGAGTGGAGTAAATAGCAGACTCGGACAGCCTGATCACATTATAAAAGTTCCTATAAGCGTTTTCAGTACCTCTATTACTCCTCTTAATACAGCTAACAGCACCGATCTCGCCCTTTAAGTACTTTATAGCATCTATTAAAGGGTCGTCCCACAAAGCGTCAGCATCGGTTATTACTACTATATCATTACTAGCATTCCTTATTCCCTCTTTTACTGCGAATATTTTACCTCTCCTCTCCTTCTCCTTGACTATTTTTATCGGAATGCCGAGTGATTTGGCTACCTCTATAGTGTTGTCAGTAGAAGAGTCAACGAGTATAATTTCAGCGTACTCCAGAGGGTAACTCTTCATAACGTTTAACAACTTGTCCCTGATTTTATCCCCCTCGTTATATGTAGGGATAATTATGCTTACGGGTTTGTAGCCTTCAGCTTCAACTTCCGCTATTCTCTTATCTTTTATGGCAAAGAAATAAGCTAATGGTTCCGAGAAGTGGAGTGCTAAAAGCTCTAAGCCTAAGAGCATTAGGAAAAATAGCATGGTTTTTATTAATAAGCTTTCATTTCAATGAATACAGCTAAATTACAACCTGTAACGTCTAGGTCTTTTAAGGTGACACGTAACCTATAAAGAACCCTATTAAAGACATGTAGATCAGGAAGGGGGCTAATAGCGTGTACTTAGACCACTTATATTGTTTACACGTCTCTAAATTTACTTTTATATAGAGCATAACATAAAATAGCAGTGTTAAAGCCAAGAATAACAGTATTTTACCAGTTACAATTAATATCACTGATAACGCAACTGAAATTAAGAGAGTAAGTAACCTCATTATAGAATCCTTGACTATCCACTTCTCACCAGTAAAAGCCTTATAAGCCTTGGCACCTTTAGCAGCCTCGACGTTCTGCTTTATGTAAGACCTCAAAGAGTTTCTGTGGTAGTGATAAATATAGTCAGAATAGTTGACGTAAAAAGTATAGCCAGCCTTCTTTAACCTATGTAACAACTCATCTTCCTGCAAATAGTTCATTTTCTCGTTAAAACCACCTACTTTAAGTACCGCATCACGTCTGTAAACAGCACCGTTAGCAGTAGTAAATCCCTTACACAAGAAAGTATCTATCGCCTTTTGCATTATCGTAGAGTCAGGGGGTGAGTACACCTTAGTGAAAACAACTGCTACCTTGTCGTCGGTTTCCATAACCTTAACTGCGTCGCTTATCCAACCTGGAGTAGCTATAGTAGCATCGCTGTCAAGAAACGCAACGTACTTACCCTTGCTCTCCAAAACACCTCGGTTGTAAGCAACTCCCCTACCTCTCCTTTCCTCAATTACAATTCTTAAGTTGTAAACATTTTTGTACTCTTTAACAATATCCAAAGTACCGTCGTCCGATTTACCGTCAACTACTATTAATTCAACGTTAGAGTAATTCAAAAGCTTTATAGACTCTAAAGTCTTTCTAATAGTCTTAGCCGAATTTAAGGTGGGAATCACTATACTGACCAGAGGTTCCATAAAAGATGTCCTCATTTGCTTTTAAAAAGCCTTTTCTCAAATCGACTTAGTCCTTCTGTACTGTTTTTGGAATAGTAAAGGGTAACTATTTATCTAACCTTTAAAAATCTTCCATAATTATAAACTGTAAATATATTATAAGGTTTATAAAATTTAATCTTTTGTTATCATCTATCTAAAAGACATTATAATAGAGCTTAAGACAACTGTTCATCGTGTACTTCGCTAAAATCTTTGTAGGTTTAGTTATACCTAGCATCACGAGTGTTCTTATACAACTTAACATATGCAATCAACTCATTTTTTCTTTCACCTAAGTAATATTCATTTATTGAATATTTATACCTAAATAAAGGCACTATAAATACTTTTAAGTAACTTTTCATAAATATTATTATGGATTTAGTAAAGCTTATTGGGGCTATTATTGCTATAGCCTTTTTCTTGGCTTATATTATAATAACTAACGTTCCGGCAAATATAAATACATATGTAAATCAACCTAAGCAAATAGCTAATCAAATAAACTATATAATACCTAAAAATTTTTCTATTTCTTCGTTTAACATAGATCTCCAAAATCTCACTCAGTTAGCCAATGAGTATAAACAAATTTCTGGCAAGTTAAGTATTGAAGTTCCCTCTTTTTATCATAATTTAACGGGAAATTTGAAAATAAATATACCTAAAATTCCTAAGCAGATCACTGGAAAGCTATTCGTAAATCTTAGTTCTATAAACATTAGAGGGGTTTATTTAAATATATACAATGATTTCAATCAGAGTATAATAATAGAAAATATTACAGGAAAGTACCTAATTCTTTCCTCTGAGCAATATTTTACCCCAATGGAGGAGAAAAAGGTATTTATCAATATAACGAACTTTACGGGGTTCTATGAGCTTTATAGCAAAGGAGAAGAAAACGTCACTTTCCACATAAATGTTGATGGAATAAACTTAACTAGTTACACGATTTTATCTAAAAGCTCAAATATCTCTCTATCTGTACCAAATTATCAAGGTGGAACAGTAAGTGTGAATATTACCAATACTTTCCCATACTGCATAATTATTGACAATATAACTGGAAAATATTTGTACTTAGAAAAGAATATTACCATAGGAAGTAATGCTACTTCTACTGCAGTATTTTACGTTAGTAATTTTACCGGGTTTTATAATTTATATAATCAAAGTAAGGAAATAGTTAATATTAGTGTAGAAGTTGATGGAATAAAAATAAGCAAGGAAGAATTATTAGGCAAAAACTTCAACATTTCATTACCTAATACTCTTGGAGGAGTCGTAAATATTAAAGTATATAATCCATTTAATTTCACTATCATGTTATATAAAGCTTATGGAGAGTATTTCCAACTAGAAAGTGCATATGCTTTGAAGCCCGGTTACTCATATTTACCTTTTAATGTAACTAATTTCTATTTATTATATAATAATATAAAAGATAAGGCAGAAAATATAACTATATTAGTTGGAATAGGAAATATTAATATTACTAAAACTTTTCCTTTGTGCAGTTCTATAAACTTAACGTATTACGAAAGTGGAGAAGTATCCATAACTGTTAGCAATCCTCTGGACACTACTCTTATAATCTATAACATAACCGGCAAATATTTATATTTATTAAATAAAACTGAAATTAAACCTTTCAGCTACGGAATTTTAAGAATTTATGTAACTAATTTCACCGGCATTCCTAACGATAAAATAACGCTCCTTGCCAACGTTTATGGAGAAAATATAAGCGAAAGCTTCGAAGTAAGCAACTCATTATCTATATCCATAAATCAAGTAGATGTTCCAGTTCACAATCCTTTCAACGAAACTATTATCATATATAACGTAACCGGCAAATATTTATATTTAACCAAGATTTATACAATTCCTCCTGGGTGTACACAATTATTGGAAATCAAAATAATAAACGAAAGTGAAGTGTTTAACGAAAATATTACTATAAAAGCTCAGATAGGCCAAACAAATATTACATACGTGATGGGACTATGATAAAGTATCCCTTCACGTTAATTTACCTAATTTCTAGCCTAATTATAATCGTACTACCTTTTTACTGGTGGACTTATAATTTTGGCGGACTTGTAGTAATAGAGACTTCCCCATTCCAAATGTCCATATATTTCCTAGGAACGTTTCTTAAGATTTCATACGTAATAAGTGCAGCTCTGGAAGCTTTTAGAATATTTTTAATAATAGTAATAAGTAGAGATATTTACTTATTTTTAAAAGGAAAAATAATAAGAAACAGAATTTTACTGATGTTAACTATCTCATATTTAGTATATCCTATCATAATATATATAGTGATAACGTATTTAATGTCATCGCACGGAATATACTCTAACTATTCGTTTTTAGAAATTGGTAAGGAATTAGTGAGCGTAAAATATGAGAACGCTAACTTACTATTAACCTTTACCTTCTATCCTCAGATCATATATTGGATTGCGTTAGCAATAAGTTTTCTATTTATCCCATCGTATTTAGAAACTAGAAAACTTAAAAAATGAGCTTCTCTCCTTCTTTTTAATTTTTATTGATTTATGTAATTTTAAGAGCCCTATTTGTGTGTTAGCTTCTTGTATCTAGGTTAGCTAATAGCTGCTTAGATAGAACAACTGCTTCCCTTTTTAGTTCCTAACTTCTCTTCTTACTAGATAGCCTAAATAATCGGCGAGAGAAACACCTCCTAGTTCAAAGCCTCACTCTTTAAGCTTATCACGGTCTTCATACTAAAACATTTTATAGTATAAAAACTAACTGTATTAGACTATTTAAAGAGATAAATACCATGATTTATCTTAATTCATGCGTCCTAGTAAAAACCAACGTTATTATCGTACCGTATTTTAATTACTGACGTCTCCAATCTTGGAATGGGTGATCAGCCTTTTGTAATGCTTTCGTTAACATTTGTACAATTCTGGAGTCTTTTAAACCTCAAGAAAAAGGCTTATAAATTTATTTCAAAAATTATTAACAGAATGGGTTTAGAAGAAGTAGTGACATTCTTAATACCCACGCTTAACGAGAGGGATGGAATTGGACTAGTAATTGACGAAATAAAGTCCTTAGGATTCAATAAAATAATAGTAGTAGACGGAAACTCAACTGACGGGACTGCAGAAATAGCAAAAGAGAAAGGAGCTAAAGTGATCTACCAACAAGGGAAGGGAAAAGCTTTGGCCATAATGACCGGATTAAAACACGTAGATACACCTTATGTGGCAGTAATTGACGGAGACTATACTTATAATCCTGCCGATGTGATCAAGGCGTTAAAAATGATGGAGGATTACGATGAGGTAATTGTCGTGAGAGGGAATAGGAAAAACATACCTTTACTTAACCGCTTCGGTAACTGGGTTATAACTAAAATGTTCAACTTACTTTTCGGGACCAGATTGAAAGACGTTCTTTCCGGTTTTTACGTCTTGAGGACTAATGAAGTTAAAGGAGTTAACTTTGAAGCCAAAGGTTTCTCCATCGAAGTCGCTATAAGCGCTTACTTAGCTTCCCAATCAAAGAGGATAGGAGAAGTAATTGGTGATTATAGGGCTAGAAAAGGAGAGAGCAAATTGAAGAAAATACATGGTCTCAAAATACTCTTCGATACAATTCTGCTCGCAGCTAAGTTCAACCCAGTATTCCTCATATTCGTAGTAGGGTCAGTATTATTACTACCCGGGATTGCCATACTGTCTTACGTAGCTTTAGACTACTTAGCTTATCACATTTTCCACTTTGTCCTAGCGTTTATAGGCTTCAGCTTATTTAACGTAGGGCTTATATCCCTCCTCCTATCCGTGCTAGCCCTTTATTTAAAGAGAATGGAGTACAGACTAAATGAGAAAATAGAAGGTTTGAAGAGAGATGTGTAAACTGGCAGTTCTAATAACTTCGTATAACAGATCGGAATTATTCAAAAAGACGCTGAAGAGCTGGTTAGATAGAGAGGAAGTTGACACTCTAATTATTAAGGCCGACTCATCAAAGAGGGAAGAGTATGAAGGATATAAAGAGGCTTTAGAGGAAATTAAAGGTAAAAGCGTTATATACGAGATAAGCGATAAGAGGAGCGGGCCAACTACAGCTAAAAACCGCGTGTTGGAGATGGCTTTACAAAATGACTGTAGGTTTATGATATATGCAGACGACGACCACTATATTCCAACAGAAAGTGACGTGAAGGGGAGCTTAAAAATTCTCCTTAACGGGTCAATTGGGGTAGTGGGAGGCAAAGTGATTAATCTGGGTAATAGGACAGAAGACCCTGACTTCTTCTTAAATCTTCCAATTGCGGACTCATTAAGTAAAGCTTTAGGTTATATTTTCTTGGACGTTAAGCACGGCCCCAGGCTTGCTGAGTTTGTCCCAGCTTTCTTCATGATAAAAGGTGAGGCCGTGAAAAACGTTAGGTATGATGAATTCTACGACAGTACTAACGGGTTTAGAGAGGAGAGCGACTTTCAGCAGGGAGTTAAAAAGGCTGGATATAAACTAGTCTTTAACCCATATTTTTACGTTTACCACATACCTATTGAGGAAGGAGGAGATAGAGGAGTATCTTTATCGAGACGAATTTTCGGTAAGTCTAAGGCTAATACTTATTTTTCTTTTAAGTGGTATTCAAAGCCTAAAGCTATATGGTACGTTTTAGTCTCATCAATTATCCTTATATTATATTCGCCCAATAATGCTTTAGAAGTAATGAAAGGGGTTAAAGACGGTATAAAGGAATATCAATCAAGGCTTACCAGACGAGGGAAGTTCCGGTAACTCATAACAGCAATGTTTTAATAACGGGAAAAGGAATAAAGGTTGTGTATTTAACTAGGAAAGTCAAGGTATTCCTAAAGAGCAGAGAGATTATAGATAACTGGTTACCATCAGCGTTAGAATATATGAAAGGAAAGGAGAAAATCAAGATTAAAGTAAGCGGAAAAGAATTCGTCGTTAGTAGGTGGTTTTATTCGGATATTGTAAATATGTTTTACGATAAGGAAATACAGGGGCTAATGAATGAAGGTGATAAGCTTATAATAAAAACTAAAATTCAAGATTTTCAAGTTGATGATCATATTTACAAAGAAGGATTTAAATTTTTATATGAGGCCTCAAAACGGGGATGGAAGTATAAGGATGGCATTATAGAGAAAGAAGGCGTCTTTTTCAAATATGTTAGCCAATCTGTTTTCGAGATATTTGACGGACATGCATACGATAATATAGATGTCTATGGTAGAGATGTTGTTGACATAGGTGCTAATGTTGGTGACTCATCAATCTATTTTGCATTAAAAGGAGCTAGGAAAGTTGTAGGCGTTGAGCCTTTACCTAACGTGTACGCTCGAGCTATAGAGAATGTCAAGCTTAACCACTTAGAGGGTAAAATATTTTTAATAAATGCTGCTCTAGGTTCTAAGAGTGGAAAGATTAAAGTGCCTTGTAATACGTCAACGTTTACCTCAGTCGGTTTTTCTACTTTAAGGACTAATGGAGAATGTGAGGTTCCTATAGTAACCTTATCTGAGGTTATGAAACAAATTACTGAGCCATATCTTCTCAAAATGGACTGTGAAGGTTGTGAGTTTGATGTAATATTAAATGATTATGAGCACGTTAAGATGTTTGAGAAATTAATTATTGAACACCATGCAAAGTCTACCGGTATTGAGTATACGAAATTAGTAGACAAATTATCTAGTGACTTTCACTGCGAACTAGCTTCATCGGTGCCTTGGGCCTCTAAGGAAGAACAAGGGTTGTTATGGTGTGATAAAATTA
>OGCG01000896.1_pt1 | contig 16394 bp, 18 predicted proteins | sample 1570061 | NCBI WGS metagenome assembly OGCG01 (sample SAMN06268698, study PRJEB24515) | hot springs metagenome | isolation source: Joseph's Coat, Yellowstone National Park, Washington, USA | place: USA:Joseph's Coat, Yellowstone National Park, Washington, USA
AAACGGCGAACCAAATATCTTTAGGTAGTCTCATTAAAACCTAATTTTTCATATTAACTATTGCCGATAATGGTAGACGCTTATAATCTATAATAGAATAGAAAAACCTTACTTTATTTTATTCCGTAAACGTGTACCAAGATTCTCACGGTTTCGAATATAAACGTTAAAGCGTTATACTTTTTCCTCTTTTTTACACCAATCAATATATATTGTAAAAAGACGATATGTAGGCATGGAAAGCGGTGCTAGAATACTCCTTTCTAAGTTGAAGGAAATGGGCGTTGACAAGATATTCATGGTCTCGGGTACTGATTATGCTGCTTTCATCGAGGAAAAAGTAAGAGACCCGTCCTTGCCCGATTTTATAGTAGTACCCCACGAGATAACAGCGGCATCAGCTGCTCTAGGTTATTCTTTAGCGGGAAAAATAGGAGTCGTTGCACTCCATACACTGCCCGGAACAGCAAACGCATTGGGTATAATCATTAACGCTTACACTTCCCGTATCCCCCTTATAGTAATAGCCGGGAGAAGCCCTTACACTGAAGATGGGGGTACAGCTAGTAGGAATTTACGTATTCATTGGACTCAGGAAGCTAGGGATCAAGGTGAAGTCGTCAGACAGTGGGTTAAGTGGGACTTCGAGATAAGGCGTGCCGAGCAGGTGGAAAAAGCCGTAAACAGGGGTTTTCAGTTAGCGTTTAGCGAACCTACTGGGCCGGTTTACCTCATGATTCCCAGAGAGGTAAGTGTAGAAAAAACTGAGAGAAGGTACGAGAGACCTCTAGCTACTTTTTCTCCGGGTGTTAGGGAGGAGGATTTGGTCAAGGCTAAGAAGTTAATAGAGGAAAGCCGAAACCCCGTTATTGTCACATGGAGAGCTGGGAGGAAGAAAGAGTGGTTCGATAGCTTGAAGTCCTTTGCTGACGAGGTGGGTATCCCAGTTCTGAATTATGTAGGTGAAGTGGTAAATTATGAAGGTGAGATGGGAGTAGACTATTACGACCTATCTCAAGCCGACTTGGTCATAGTAGTTGAATCTGAGGTACCTTGGATCCCTAAAAAGGTGAAAGTTAAGGGAAAAGTAATAAGGGTCGACGTTGATCCCTCATATTCTTATATACCGTTTTATGGTTTCCCTTGCGACCTATGTGTACAGTCTACGGTATCAGAGTTCTTCTCTAAACTGAAGCTACCCGAAAAGAAGGAACTGAAAGAGAGGATTAAAGAACTCCATACTGAACAAGAAAAGAAGAAGGCAGAGGAGATTGAGAAGCTCAAAAAAATGAAGGTTGTTCATCCCAAGTTATTATCGTATTACGTGGGCAAGTTAGGCCTAGTCATATTTAACGAGTATCAATTTAATCCCAAATACGCACGCCTAGCTTTCGGACAATATTTCGCAGATCCAGGCTTCGGTCACTTAGGTTGGGCATTAGGGGGTGGTGTAGGTTATTCTATTGCTAGTGGAAGGAAAGTAGTAGTTACAACCGGTGATGGTGGTTTCATTTTCGGGGTTCCTGAGGCCTTTTATTACACAGTTACAACATATGGAGGTGATGTACTAGTAGTAATCTATGATAACGGGGGATGGTTAGCTAGTGCTGAGGCTGTAGACGAAGTATTTCCAGAGGGCTTAGCAAAGGCTAAAAAAATTTATCCTGGGGCAGATTTTAGAAGATATAACATAGGGGAGACTGTAAAAAGTTTTGGTGGATATTTTAAGTTAGTTGAGCGGCCTGAAGATATAGAGGATAGTTTAAAAGAAGCGTTAAAATACAAGTTATCCATAGTTCAAGTTATAGTTGAGAGAACTAGATAATAAATAATGACTTTTCTATTGTCTACGGAAATCTTGTTCTTTACTCTTTCTTTTTAGGCATAAAAGAGTCTTCTCTCGTAGAGCGTGTAAGTTTAGTAATATTCCTTAAGTACATAAATACATAAATTCTTGTAAATACATTTCGATAATTATAATTTTTAAATACTAGAAAAATATTATGAGAACGTTTTTCTCAAACTTTAGTTAATGACAACGTTTGTAGTGCTTTCTAACCTAACAGACAAGGGAGCTAATTAGATTTTTGATATCAACTATAATTTAAATTATTGATAGGTAAACGATTATACTTCAAGGAAAACATAAATTTGGTGTTTATCGAAACTTAAAAGATCGACTGAACGATTATTAGAACAACTTTGAGCAAAATTTAAATAGACTAGTAAATCTAAATACTAAGGATAGTTTATGAGTGTTTATTCACACGATGTTACAATCCAAACTTCTAAGGATAGAGTAGTAAGCTTACTGACGGATCCCTTCCTCCTCACCGGAGTCCTTGGTCATATCAACATACTACAAGTTTATGACAAAAAAGAAGGAAAATATGTGAAACCTTCTTCACTTTCAGGCTTCTCGAACAAGTTCTTAGTAATATACATCTTCGGTACACCAGACACAAAGATGAACTTCTTTGAAGGGGAAATGGAAGGGCCAGTATACTCGTCAGAGGGTGTAATTTATAGAGGATGGACAAAAGACCAGAAATTTACTTGGGAAATGAAACTCCAAACCAAGGCAATAAAGCCTATGGAAACGCTTGTAAGAATAATTATAACTGCTGACTACAAAGTATCTGGTCTAGATAAAATACTAGGGAGGAGTCCTTTCGCCTTAGCTCAACATATGGTAGAAGATCACATAATACCGTACATAAAATACTATCTTAAGACCCAGAGCGGAATCGGATCAGATGATATAACACCGACGAAACTACTGGAAGAACAAGGCACATTTAGCCAAATATTACCAAAGATAACAAAAGCAAGCGAAGACGTAGAATACGGAATAGTAGTAATAAGAGGAGAAGACGTAAACGGAAGAATATTAATTAAAAACGGAAGAATTGCGAAAATAAATGTGAATTACAAAGGACAAATAATACAAGGACAGGACGCTATTCTTGAACTAATAAGCTTATCCGATATAGTCAGAGCAACACTTTACGCAGTATATATAGATGAAGTGTTGATGACAAAACTCGAAAAATACGCACTTGATAATACTTTTCAAGGAACCAGCCCTGAATGAATTAAAAATTAGGAGTAAATTGTTTATTTTGTACAATTTTTATCAAATCTAAACTGCTAGTTTATAAAGCGGGAATATATTTAGTTTTTTATTGAAAGTATAATTTAATGAATGAGAAAATAAAGAAAAACAAACCAGACTTAATACTTGACCTAAGAGGAGAACCTTGTCCGGAGCCCCAGATAGAGATCGTAAAAAGACTTAATCAGATGAAAGAGGGTGAAGTTATTGAGATTATAAGTGATAACGAACCAGCAGAGCTTTCAATACCAATGATCTGCGAGTCTAGAGGTTATCCGTGCGAAATAAAAAGAGATGGTAACACTTTTAGAATTAGGATCCTCAAAACTAAGTGATTTTTCTATTACTTAGTAGAGAGTAACTTCTTAAATCGTAATGCATCATCAAAAGAGTAGATGTTATTGAACATTACGTACGACCCGTCGGTTACCATGTTCTTCAATACTTTGAGGTCGTCGTCGGTATACTTGTAAGAATAGTTCACTTCACCTTTTCCTATACCGTGAAGTCTGTAGTATTTCACCGTTGTTAATGAAGTGTGCTTGAAGGGGTCTACTACGTGGATCACACCGGACTCCTCTACGACCTTCCTCAATAACTCCAGCTCATTATACCATTCTCCCCTAGGTTCCCAACCATATTTGAATTTCTTGTCAAGGATGGAGAAATAGTCTATGACAGCCCTAGCGTTACGGTCGGACGGTTTAAAGGACGCAGGAGACTGGAAAATGACTATCTTAGCGTTCAACTCCTTTGCCTCCCTTAACGTGATCTCAGTAGCTTCCTTAACTTCCTTAGTATCCTTAAACGACCCGTAATTTTTAGCATCTCCGAACTTATGTTTCATTCTCTTGTAGGTACTCGTGTTATACTCGTGAGTTATTATTTGTAGCGCCTTTATTGTGAGCTCTACATTGTTTTCTTCAGCTAACTTCCTCCATTTTTGCAATTGAATGTCACTAACAATGTCGTAAAATGTTTGTTGTACCTCTAAGGTGTCGAAATACCTGAAGTGTTTATAGGTGAAACCGCAAGTACCTACCTTAATCACAATGTAAATCTTGTAGTGGAGGTTTAAAAACCGGATTCCCTTAACACCTAATTCCCAGTTCATCCTTAACTTCGTTAAGGACTTCGTCTTTCAACTCACAAAGCCACTTAAGATATGGCGAAAAATAAGGGATGAATGAAAAATAAGAAATATTAGGGTATTTCTTCACGTACAATAATCATCCCGTATTTTCTAGAATTTATTACTAAGATACTTAGTCTTTCTACTTCAATCTTCATTCTCGGTGAATAATCTTTTAAACATAGAATTAGTCTTTAATCCAATAATGTTTTTTGGTAAGTTAATATCCGGTTTGGCTGGAGGAATTTTTGAATTATTTTTCTTTATAAACGACCTATCTATATTTGCGGATATTTCTTATCACCTAACTCACATGTCCTCAATATTATTAGGCGTATTTCTTCACATAATTGTGGCCGTAGTTGTTTTTACAATCGGTGTAACTATTATTGAGGCGAGTGGTATAAGGCCAAACAGTATCCCGTCTTCGATAGTACTCGGACTCCTTTTCGGTTCTTCCGTCCTCTCCATTTTCAGTTTACCAATTCATTTAATCCTCCTACCTTATACGATCACATTACCGTACATAATAGCTCATCTTGCTTACGGTTTGGTGTCTTACTTAATTTATTACTTGTTACAACGCAAATAGAGGACGAGTTTATACAACCTTTCACGTTTCAAAAACGAGGTTAAGTCTACACAGTCCTCTTCATTACTCCTTTTTCTCCTTGGCTTGTAGTCTTGAAGGCTTCTCTAAAGCTCTTTATTATACTCAGTAAACCTATGAGTCCAACAGTCATTACTACCAACAGGAAGCCGACATCTATAGCGTCGAGGTTAGGAATTGAAATCCCGGTTGAGATTGCAAAGTTGTCTATCTGCGGCAATGCTATTATCAGTGCACCGACTACCATGAACACCAACCCGCCGTAATATAACACCCTGCCTGCAGACTTCCTAGCTACATAAGTGATCTGTTCTTCGCTAGCCTTCTTAGCCCTCAATATATTTCCGAATATTGCTCCAAATATTATCTGCATGATCATCGTGCCTATACCGAACATCAAACCTGGGAGAGGAGAGTAAATAACACTAGGTAACTGCGGGGTGAGTACGAAAGTTATTATTGACGCGTAAGCACCAAAACCGAAGCCAGCAATTAAACCATGTACAACTGTCATTCTTAATGGCACATCCTTAGGGATTTCGTGACTCCCATGCTTCATTAAAGCGTCTATCGGCAAATGTAAGTACCTTCCCTTGAGGATATAAGAACCTGCTATCGCCATTACGAAACCTACGATTACGTATACTGGACCGTCTAAGTTGTACTCTTTATAAATCGCAGCAAGGCCTATATAACCGAGAGTGGTCAACAGAGCCCTTTGTGCGGTGAATCCTGCTGAGAATAGGAATCCTGCTTTCATCCCTCCCTTCGTACTGTATTTTCCTATAGCGTAACTGAAAGTTATAGGCCACGTATGTTCGTCCGGTGTAGCACCGTGTAGCATTCCCAGTATCAATGATATCAGGAGGATTTCTGAGACTGAGAGACCAGTAGGAGGATTTAAAATTTCGCTTAGTCCTATCATTTTGGGTAACCCTAAATACTCTATTTATCCCGATGCTTTTAAATTCATCGTTAGTAAAAAACTCGAAACTAATAATTATAATTCTATGTAATATTTGTTATTATTTAAGTAAATTAATATAATTTTCTAGTCCTATGTCATCAGCCGTTAGTTACTTCAATACCTAATTTTTAAGGCACAATTTGTCCACTCTTAACCCAGTCAATGATTTAGACTATCGTGATGATTAATACTAACTTTCGGTAGCGTTTCGAAACTTTAAAAGGGAAATTAGAACTTTTTCTCCTCAACTCGTTTTTAAACTAAGACTAGTTAATATCAGAAGGTGATTTTCGGTAGTGAAGGTCAAGGCAAAGGACTTAGAGAGTCTTATGGTGTCTATACTAGAAAAAAGAGGTGTCGAGAACCCTCATATAATAGCCGGGCATTTCATTGAGGCTGAGCTCAGGGGGCATTCATCTCACGGAGTTCAGAGGCTGATCCCCCTTGTTAAGGGGTTAGATCTGGGAACAATTAAGAAGAGGGTAGAACTGAAGGAAGTAAAGAGGGAAAACAACGCCATTCTTTATGACGCTAATCACAGCATCGGAATACTAGTTTGGCATTACCTCACCGAATCACCTCCTACGGATATAATTGCAGTGCGGAACGCCTCCCATATAGGCTTTTTGGGGTACTACACTAGGAGGGTGTCAACCCGACTCAACAGACCTGTTATAATGATCGGTAACGCAGAGCCTGCTGTCGTGAAGCCCGGTAGTACTAGAAAAGTAATCTCTACGACTCCGCTCAGTATAGCAATACCGTGCGAAAAGACAGTAGTCCTAGACATGGCTCTATCGTCGATTGCTAGAGGTAGAATAATTGAGGCTAAGAGGAAGGGAGAAAAACTACCCTACGGCGTTGCCGTAAATAAAAACGGCGAAATTACTACAGACCCGGAGGAAGCGTTACAAGGTGGTATTCTACCGTTAGGGGGAGAAAAGGGGTTCTATCTAATGTTGACCTTAGAATTATTGACGTCATATTTAACGGGAAGTGCTATCGCTACAGAAGTCAAGGGTGTTCTGAATACCGAGAGCAGTCCTAACAAAGGTGAGTTTATGATAATCCTGCCAAGACTGCAGGGCGACTGCCACGGGTTAAGAACTCTCAAATCTATAATCAACGTTTTACCAGGCGAACATAGCGACCTCTTAGCTGGTAGGGATGAGCTAGAAGTTGATGACAAGCTGTACAATATTTTTGTAGAGCTCGAGTCTCGGATCCCTTTCGATTGGAGTGGGAAGAATATTCTGTAACCTTTCGAAAAGATTTTATTTCCTATGTTTGTAGGCATTCTCAATGAAGAGTAGTCACATACTATCAATTACTCTCTTCTCACTTTCCTTTCTACACCTACAGTTTCATTATCACAGTCCACGACCCAATCCGTGACAACAAGTAACACTACCACGACAACTACCTCTACGGTAACAACTACTGTCTCATCTACTTCAGCTACAGTCACTACAACGACTACGACTAGTACTACAACATCCTCCTTGTCCTCAACCACTACCACAAATACGACTTCAGAGCTCTCGAAAACTTCCTCACCTCCTTCGACTACTCATGCCGCTACTCCTTTATCGGACTACGTTATCTTAGCCATAATTGTAATTGCAATAGCGGTACTGTTACTCTTAGTTTTTAAGAGAAAAAGATAAAGAGAAATCCCTTTTGTTCCTTTGTTTTAGCTGTAATAGAAGGTGCTGTGGTCTGTGCTTTGTGTGCAACTCCCAGATCATTATTGTACGATGTTTTCTTCGATCCTTTTATATTCTGGTTTCGCTCCTAACCGGGGAAAATATTATTCCCTTGAAGCATCCTTGTCTGGAAATATTATATATGGAGCTATGGCGGAATTCTGACATATTATACAGCCAGAACTGTAGGACAATAAGTTGTGTTAAAACCCCACAAGTTAAGCCGTTGAGACTGTAGCATTTACACACAACTATTGATTATTTTAATCACTTCTGAATATTATTTTTGAGAAATGTTCGCATAAAATTCCTAATGAATTTTCTATTGATGATCTCCCTAACTGATGACGGGCTTTGCTAACGAGGATGGGAGTGATAAGCATGGATGAGAGGATAGTGGTGTTTTCTCCTACTAGCCCCAATGAATTAAGGGTGAAGGTGTGTGAGCCCTTGAGAGGGTCACGTGGCGGAATTAAAGGATAAGCTAAGCCACGGGTAAACACAAACCTTTCTCACATCAACTTCCTTTTACATAAAAACGTTTACCTATATCCCTCACCAACAAGACAGATCCGACAAGCGATAATATTACCCCTTGAATCAGGACGGCCTTTGGGTTGCTCACCACATAAGCCTTCGTGATCTTGAAGAACAGTGTTACGTTATAATACTGAGAGGTATTAAGTGCTTTCCCGGTCGTGGTATTGATCTCTTTCAAGAGGACAAAATGGTAATCCCCACTACTTAGACAACCTGAATAGGGAGTTGTTACGGTTGTAATTGACGAGCCGTTAAGTATCGAGATTATAGCATTTACATCGCTTTTGTTCTCGACTAGGTTAACACTCACACTGGTAACGAAAGAGGGTATATTAATACCATACGAGTGAAGGAAGTTCACTGTAGTTTGCGTATTACCGCTTATGGTAGTAAAGGATAAGAAGACCATAGTCAGTCCTAATGATAGTAAAAGTAAACCCAACCTGATCAAAACTCCATCACCCTAAACTTAAGGTAAGATATCAAGAACAACACCAGAGCTAATATGAAGTCCACCCCGACACCCGTTATCGCATAAGGGATTACCGTGAAATAGGTCGAGGGATTGATGGAGTAAGCCAAGATTAACGGATAAACGTTCATGAAGGAGGTAATATTCAAGGAGTTGTAATTTGTCCCTCCTATTATTATTTCATAATTTCCAATCCCTCCGACAATGAAAATTGAGCCTAGAGTAAACATTGAGGCTAGAGTTGCCGCCCCGTTAGTCCTTAAGAGGACGGTGTAGAACAGTATCACTGATGTAGAGAAGAAATAACCGGCTGTATAAATTAATCCCATAAACAATGTGAGGTTGTTGATAAGAGATAATTCGTATAAGTACCAGAAATAAGTCCCTAACCACATGAGGTAAGGTACAATTACGTCATTGAAGTAGCTCATGAAAAAGAAAGCCCTTCTCTTTACGGGCATCATTAGGAAAGATATTATACTGCCTGAGTTCATGTGGTCTCCGAAGACGAACACTATGTTCCTTAACGCCAAAGCTACGGCTACCGTCTCGGGAATGCTTATGACTGGTATATTCGCTAAAACCAGAGCATAATTAAGGAAGTTTCCTCTTATCAGGAATGAGGGGATAAAGACGTACCCCACTAACATAGTCGGCAGGATCATCTGTAACGTCGGGTCTTTGTACCTCTCCTTAAAAAGTATTTTAAACACCTGAAAGCTTTCTGAAGACGTCATCCAGACTCACCTTCCTGACACTCAACACTTCCACATGGTTGTCGTCAAGAATGTCTATTACCTTCCTCATCTCGTTCCTGACTTTAATGTAAGGACCGTCGACTACCGGGTTAAAGTCTTTGAGTACTTGTAAAGCCCTTTCTTTGTCTCTCACGAGGATTAGAATTTCCTCACCTTTGACCATGGACTCCACATAAGAGAGTTCTCCAAGAGCCTTTACCATCCCGTCATCTATAAAGACAACATGATCAATTACTCTCTCTAATTCTGAGAGTATATGGGATGATATGAAAAAGGTGACCCCGTAATCCCGTGCAAGAGCTTTAACCATGTCGTAAAACTCTATCCTTGCTTGAGGATCTAGGTTGGCTGTAGGCTCGTCAGCTATTACTAACTCTGGGTTTTTCAATAGTGAAGCTATCAGCTGTATTTTCTGTGCTTGTCCTGATGAGAGTTGAGAGACTCTCTTTCTCATGTGGTCCTGAAGGTTGAATTCCTTAATCAGCCTAGCTAAGTCTCCGTGAAATACGCTGTTCAAGTCCTCCAGATATTCCCTAACTGTATCATTAGAAGGGTAAGGTAGCTTAGTAAAGATAACGGACACCTTTTTCCTAAGACGTGGATTATCCCACGGGTCTTCCTCCAAGATATATATCTCTCCTTCGTCCTTCCTGAGTAGTCCGGAAAGGATCTTTATAGTCGTAGTCTTTCCAGCTCCATTAGGTCCCACAAAGCCCGTAATTGAACCCTTCTTAACGGAAAAAGTGAGACCTTTTAAGACTAATTTTCCTCTAAAACTCTTGATTAACCCTCTTGCAAAAATAACGTCCACAATCCCTTTTTTAACTGTCAATTATTATAATTTTTCCTAATTTTTGAAAGAGCACAAAAGCTTCTCTCTATAGTCAAGGATCTTTGAACTCACTTCCAAAAAGTCGTTAACAAGTGATGAATCAAGCTTTCGATAGCTTAATACCTCGTTTACGCTCTCCTTCAATAACACGTCCCTAGACTTCTTGTCTAATGAACGTATTATTTCCACACCTTCCTTAAAGTGATATTCATCACTCCAGAGGTTGAACCTCGTGACAGGCTTATTTATTATTTCATAGACGTAGTAGAGGGGTTTCCAAGAAAGTAACGAGTGCCCGTGGTCTATAATATATCCGTTGTCCTCCTCGTCAGCCATTAGGTGGTCTTGTTTGAGGTCTATGTTCAGAACCCATTCCTCAAAAGGTAGAGCTTTCTTAAGCTGAGCAAGGTTTCTAATATCAGAAGGACTTATGACCTTTCTAGGTAAATACTTCATTACTAAACCCTCGTGAGTCAGACTTACCTCCAGTACTGGGATCCCCAATACATTACCCAGTCTGGATACAAAGACTTCGCTGAAAAGTTCATATGTTCCGTGGACTTCATCTTCCTCCTTAAACCTCTTTGTAAATTTCATCGCCTTGTAATTATCTTAATGCTTAAAAATTCACTGCCTATCAAGGACGAGTGCAGTCTAACCTACACTTCTTTTTCCTTTAAACTCACGTCCTACCTGTTATACAAGTTATCCTTTCTAGTTCCGCTTTCATCCTCACCTTGATGTCGACATCTAAAGGCAATTGTAGGGTGTTTATCAAAGTCTTAAACCGCGAGGTTAACCAGTTGAGGTAAAGGAGTGAGTAAAACACTTTAGACTTCTCCACGTCATACAATATACTTTTTACATTATCCAAAATGCCTTTATATTCCTCACAAACGATCTTTAAACCGTATTTCTCACAAAAACCCTTAGGTTCTTCAATCATCTCTTTTAGCGGGTTCATTTTACCGCTTACTAACTCTCTCAATGGAAAGACTTCTTTACATAACTTACCCCCGCATTCACCGTCAACTAGAAAGGAAGTGTTGTCCAAGACGTCTATTAAATCCTCGATTTTAAATGACAGCACTTCTTTCATAAGTCCTTCCTCACTCATTATACTACCTTTTACATCTTCAGCCAAAAGCACGTCTATTACTTTTATTATCTCGGCATATTCCTCTTTCATTTGATCAATTTCGCTCAAAAGTTCGCATTCTCCACCTTTCGAGGAATATGGTAAATTACAAATAGAGTTTATAATATCCTCTAGAAAGGCTTCATAATTCTTGAACCTTTCATCTTCTACCCTAAGGCTTTTTAAATCCCGTAATAATCTCTGTATTTTCTCCCTGATCTCATTGATCTCTTCTTGTCTTGAAAATATGTTGTGTACGTAGGTCATGCAGGTAATTTGAGATGAACATACCTTATTCAATTCCTCTCTAAAATTATAGATCTCATTAATCTCATCTATCATTAGAGGTGTTAAAACTTCGTGTAAGCGAATGGTGGAATCCCTCATCTGAAGGCATTCTTGAATCAGAGATTGCTTTTTAAGCTCGTCTATCTGGGTCTTAAGCAAATCCGTTTGCTTACGGTAGTAATAGATAGTCCAAACTAAAGCGGCTGTTGAGATAATTGAACTGAGACCTGAGGCTGAACTCAATATCTGGTTTAAGAGCGTCATAAGAGTAAGATCAAAATTGATCGGGAATAAGATTGACTGAACCTATTGTTTCTTCAGAAATTATTTCAGAATTACAAAATTAACTACGTCTAACGGTCCTTAAAATCACAACTAATTATTAAAATTTTTTAATTTTCAAATCATTAATATTTTTATGTATAAGAGAATAGAAATTAGAAAAGACGGATTAGGCTTCTGTTATCAAGGATCGTGGATAAGCATTGCCGTGACAGACGATTCGTTAATTATAGCTGAAGAAGTATCCTACGAGGTCGCGATCGGAAGTCAGTTCTCGAAGGTAAGATTATTGGTGAAGAACGGCAAAGTTTATGCCGAGACTCCTTTAGGGACTTCTGAACTTAAAGATCCATCACAAATCCTCGAAAACCTCAAAAAGATTAACGAGGAGGTGGTCAAAACCAAAAACACAGAATTATACGAGAAAATTAAGAAACATATCTCATACTAACTTCCACAATTTTGCGAATTAACGGGACACGCAGACAATCCCATAATGAGTATCTTTACTTCCTACATTACGCGTGTCATAAAATCTTGGAAAAAGTATTTTGAGAAAAAGAGTGCAATATAATTATGGTTCAGACTGAAACACCTGATAGACATATTCCATCATTTATCCTATCCTCTCCCTTACGCCGATTGTTTGAAAATCCTTACTCAATTTTAAGAGAGTTTATTAAAGAGGGTATGACAGTCCTTGATCACGGTTCAGGTCCAGGTTTCTACACTATTCCTATGGCGAAACTAGTTGGAGAAAAGGGGACGGTCTACGCTGTGGACTCTGACAAAAGGTCTATTGAGAGACTACAAAGAAAACTGAAGTCTCTAGGCATGAACAACGTTGTGACTTATGTTAGCAGGGACTTGAGTACTATCCCTTCGGGATCTGTCGATTTCGTGCTATCAAAAGATGTGTTATGTTGTACGGTTTTGCATAGGGAACTGGCTATGGACATTGAAAGAGTTTTGAAAAGAGGCGGTAAAGCTTACGTCACAGTCAGACTAGGTAAAGTAGGAAAGGATCCTAGGTCTCTTTCTCCTGAGGAGTTCTTTTCCCTCTTTACAAACGTGAAAAAGAAAGGGAAGGGTAAATTCAGTGCATGGGTAATTCTGGAGAAAGAATAATAATTTCATAATAATTCAAAAAAGTTTAACAATTAAAGCATAATTTTTAAATGTATTCATGGTATATAATTTGGGATTACATATGAACGATGCCTTCCTACTTTCCCTGCTTATTGCAATATCTATGATGGTTGTAGTTTTTTATACCGTATATGAGGTTGAAAGATGGAAGAGTAGGAATAGAGTCTTGATCTCTCTATATTTACAAGGTATGATGTTAACTATGAACTTAGGCGGCTACCTCTACTTGGTCTACAAGTCAGCATTCCTATTTCTAATAATAAACGGGGCTTACATGTTCTTTGCCTTATACCCTATTTTGACCTTCAAAGGAGACATAAAGAGGAAAGAAGTAATCTACATACCGTTTTCAATCCTTATGGTAGTGTCAGAAGCGGTAATGGGGGCTCTAATTTACACGCTTCAAAGCGGTAGCCCCGCAACAATTGATCAAGCCATAGATAACGTCTGGTTTGTGGGGGTGATGATTGCTGAGATGGTATTTACTTTAGCAATAAAGAAAGACTTAGATCCTACCCTGAGAAAATATTTGATTGCGACCCTACTATTGATGCCGTGGTTCCCTGCAGTAGTAGGGTTGTACTCGTTCTACGCTTCAGCATTTATAATGATCGCTGCTACAATAGTCATTTACGAAACGTTATACTCTCAACGCCTGAGAGCAACTCAAGATACGTTCACCGTTATAGAGCTTATGAGTATATTCGCCTTAATGATGATTGGCGAGTTTGTTTACTTCCTGATAAACTCACTGACCCTTTTCGACATATCAATGGGCATCGCGATGTTCTGGTTTATTTATAGGACTCTCTCGGGACCGAACCCCATTAAGGCAAACTACCTGAGAAACGCAAAGGTTGCATTTGCAATAATATTCACCACCTTCGTGATGGAGTATTTCATGGGTGCTGTTTTAGACTTTCTTGAAGGTGTATTTTCTCCCGGGATTCAAGGTTTCATTTCCTCATTGACTTTACCCTGGCTTAGTCCGAACACACCTTGGAACGTTTTATGGGACGGGATAGACATAGTTGGTTCTGTGTTAGGAAGTACATGGTTCTTAATAATGATGGGAATAGAAATGGGATTCTTAGCATTTAAGAAAATGTTAGAGATGAAGGTGAGAGAAGTAAGGATTAGAATGATATTGATGATGTTCGCTTACGCTATATACTCAATTTACCTACCTAATTTCTCACCTATATCTTCTCAAATGCAATTTATACCTTACATGTGGAGTATGGGAATAGGAACTCTTGGAGGTGTCACTAACGCAGTCCTGATGGCAATTATCGGTACGTATGTAATATACGGAGTATTGAGTTTCCTTTTCGGTTCTAGAAACGTATGCGCTATAACATGTACTGCACCTTTAATGTACCAAGGTAATTTTTATGATTCCCTCAAGGTCTACAACAGGAGTTCCAAGTTAGGGAGAAAAACACTTACGAGTAAGTCCCCCAAATGGTATAGGATCATAGGTTTATCGATATCCCTACTAGTCTTAATCGCAGCTATTATTTCCTACCTAAGTAACCAAGGGATTTTATCGTTCACAGTGGAGGGAGTGGATATAACTGTTTTGATCTACTTCATACTCTTCGATATTGTGTGGTACATAGTATTTATATCGATACCGTTCATGGGTACTTTTGCTTGTGTAACCCAAGGTTGGTGTTACTGGGGAGTGTTCAATCAGGCTATCAGTAGAATAGGTTTATTCAGGCTGAAAGTTAGAGACCCACAAGTTTGTGTCAACTGCAAGACAGTAGACTGTGCAAACGCTTGTCCCGTAGGGATTACTGACATGAGAAGCGAGTTCATAAAGAAAGGAGAGATGAAATCAATAAAGTGTATAGGAATAGGAGAGTGCGTAGATTCATGTCCTCATAAGAATATATTTATCTACGATGTGAGACATGTAATATCTGACTTTTTGAGGAAAAAGAAGTAAAACGTAGAATAATACCTTTTATCTACTACCTTTTTTCCTATTGTTTTTTCATGAGTCTGATTATAATTAAACCAGCTACTAATAGAACTACTATAAAGGTGACTGTGTCTAATGAGTATTGTTTGATTTTATAGATGTTGATTATAATTGAGGGGACGTAACTACTGTCTTAGTTGTACTATTACTCGACGTAATAATTGTTGTTGAAGAACTAACATTAGTTGTAGATGAGCTCGGGAAAGCTGTTTGCGTAGTGTTCGTGGTAACAGTTTCTGTAGTCTGTGTAGAAGTAGACGAGCTGAAAGTAGTAGAATATGTCGACGTCGTAGTTATTTGTTGCGTTTCTGAGGGCTGACTTTCTACGTAGCCGAATTGGGACAAATAGTCTAACACTGTAGTATTCTTATTTTTTATTATTTCTTGATGATAATTACCGTCTGGGTAGGCATTTTCCTTATTCTATCCACTTTTGCATTTTCAACTATTTCATATTGAATACATAACCACACGCTCTACATCTATATAGATTCCTACCTATCCTGAAGCCCACAGCATTTCCACACTTGGGGCAAAGCACTAACGATACGTTACCCATGATCTTTTGTCCTTCAGCAACCAACGTTCGTTCATGAGAATGGTCTAACTTATCTGTAAAGACTACTTTCTCAACTCCTTTCTCTCTGTATCCACACTTCTTACATATTGAGTATCTCCCTTTCGGGAACATCGCTGAACCGCATTTAGGGCAGAACCTCATAGAGAAAAAAGCGAAATCCTAGCATAAATATCGATCTTAGTGACAGTGGGGTATTACCCAATCGCACTTTCTAATACCTTATTAAACACTGCATCCATCTTCTTCACAACTTCCAGGTTTTCTATCCCGTGTTCCTTGGCTATCTCACTCGGCAGTTTAAAGGAAAGGAAAACCCTGCCTCCTTCCTCCCATATTAAAATCCTTAAAGGTAAATCATAGCCAACTTCTCTATTCACCTGCATTAATAGTGTCCCAGCATTGGGATTACCAAACACAATTAGCTTCGTCCTCCCCAGCTTTAGACCAACACTATCCGCGTTCTTACCGTGGTCGATAACGGAAAATATTGCCATACCTAGATTTGTTATTGCTTCGGAAAGTTTCTTTTCGCATTTTTCGAATACGTCCTTACATTCTACTTTGTGCATAATAAGAAAATGTGAACTATGATTAAAGCGTTTTTTCCAAATCAAGATACCGAAAAGTCAACGTATACGTTAATCTACTGTCTGTAACACATTTACGTAACTATTAGTTATTTTTAGTTATCTAATCCCTTTAACGCTATTAAGTAAGCAGAGGCTGTATGCCTATCAAGACTTTAATGCTTCTACGTAACTACTCGTCATTTTTAATCACTTCTAAATATCGTTTTGACAAGTTGTGTTTATACAGTATTACCGAAGCAGTTCTT
>OGCG01000897.1_pt1 | contig 16394 bp, 15 predicted proteins | sample 1570061 | NCBI WGS metagenome assembly OGCG01 (sample SAMN06268698, study PRJEB24515) | hot springs metagenome | isolation source: Joseph's Coat, Yellowstone National Park, Washington, USA | place: USA:Joseph's Coat, Yellowstone National Park, Washington, USA
GTTCTTTCCGACAGGTGGCTGGGTCTTCAACTTGGAGTCGATCCCGGCGTCGGTGAACCTGCTCCCCAAACCTGACACACAGACAAGCGAAGATGTAGGAAAGTGTTTACAGCCGATGAAAGGAGAATGCATGTATGGAAGACCGCAAGAAGATCAAGCCGTTCTACTCTGATGAGTTCAAAGACGATGCAGTCAAGCTCGTAAGATCCACCTCCAGGCCCCTTCACCAGGTTGCCAGGGAGATCCAAGTAGCCGAGAGCACCCTAAGAGCCTGGGTGAAGGCTAGAGGGCCAAGTCAAGCTCCTAGGCCAGGATCTCTCGAGGAAGAGAACAAGGCTCTCAGGAAGGAGAACGCCGAGCTGAGAATGGAGAAGGAAATCCTAAAACGATTTTCGGCCTTCTGGGTAAAGGAGACCGCAGAGAGATGATCTACCGGTTCATCGATGCCCAGAAGGCCGATTTCCCAGTAAGGATACTCTGTAGGGTATGTGAGATTCCTCGTTCCAGCTATTACGACTGGGTAGGCAGAAGAGACCGGGTAGATGAACGAAATGGTCAAGTTGTAGAGCTCAAGAGAAAGATCCTCGAGTGCCACAAGGCATCCAGGGGAACCTACGGATCACCAAGGATCACCCAGAGCCTGAAAGTCCAGGGAACTCACCTGTCCAGGAAGAAAGTAGCCCTTCACATGGTTGAACTGGGTATTTCTGGTCTCGGAGGAAGAAGGAAGGTCCGCACGACCAGAAGGGACCCTCATGCCTCAAAGAGCCCTGACCTCGTAGAGAGAGACTTCAGCGCCAACCATCCTGATGAACTCTGGGTCACAGATCTCACCTACATACCCACCAAGGAAGGCTGGCTCTTTTTGGTTGCGATCATCGATGTGTACTCAAGAAGAGCCATTGGATGGTCAATGGCAGACAACATGGAAACGCAAGTTTTCTTGGATGCACTGCACATGGCTCAGTTAACCAGAGGTAAGGTAATATTTGTCAACACCATACTTCACAGCGACCACGGTAGCCAATATAGCTCCAAGGATTTCAGAGATCAGTTGCGCCTCATGCGAATCACTCAGTCCATGGGCAGTGTAGGGAACAGTTTTGATAATGCAATGGCGGAAAGCCTATGGGCATCGCTTAAGAAGGAGTTAGTATACAGGACAACTTTTGAGACGATCGAGCAAGCCAGGTTAGAAACATTTGAATGGCTCAATTGGTATAATAACACCCGACTTCACAGTTCGATTGGATATCTTTCACCTGTTAGATTTGAGGAACTGAGGTTAGACAAGATAGCATAAGGGCGTGTCCGGTATTGGGGGGCAAGTCCACAACCAACCTGTCCGTCAAAGCGCGCCAACTCCACCACCTGCAACAATCCTTTTATCCAGCCCAAACAACCTTTTACTCGTCAGTTCTTTGTCTCTGAGTTGCGTCTCTCGGACCACTCAGTTCCATCGGACGAGTTCCTAGAGAACAACGGGCTGAAGCTGCTTGCTCAAGCTTTCGATAGAACACGCAAAGAGAAGACCCTCATGCTTCTCAGTCGCCCCCATCGCCGAAGAACCACCCTAAAAACACTCCTACAGAATTGCCATCGAAGACACTAAGACACTTCTCCTCGAGAGACGCTTATAAGACTTTCTATCACACAAGATTCTCCCGGTACATATCAGGTTCGCCCCCAGCATTTATAATTTAATTGGATAAGGATAGTATGAACTTTCAGCTGGGCTGGACAATGAGCCAGGCCCAACCTGCGCTTTTGTGCTTGAAGTGAGCCTTCTTCTACCGCGGCCAAAGGGATCACCAGCTCATGCGGACCCAAAGAGCAGCCCCGTGAGCTCGCTCAACCCCACCGAGATCTGCCGCCTGCTGCCAGCACGAAAATTGGCAGAGCCCGTCTGAGTGACGCAGCTAAGCCAAACTCAAAACAGGCACATCTGAATCGGGCTTGGACTGCGGCCCCGGAAGGAGTCTAAGCTAGCACGCCGAGGCAGAGAAAGGCATCAAGGCAGCCTGGAGGCAAGCCGATCCGGGCCGGCCGCGTTGCACGAACATGACAGGGCAGGCAGCTCGATAATGGACTTGCGTCAGCACTCTCGGACGGCGCGCACAGAGGTATCCGAGGACTCTTTCGCATCGCCACTCGCTGGCCGTAAAGAGGTGGACAGGCGAGGGGCCATCCTGGCGGTTGGAGACGAGCCCTCCATGGGACCCGGACCTCTTCATCAGAGGCCAACCGAAGAACAAGAACCAAATTTAGATGCTCTTCGGACGCCGAGCCTCGAGAGGCATCCCAGAGAGACGAACGGCTACAGCGAAACAGGGACCGATAGACATACGGGGCTTGCTACTTCGCATGCTGCATCTAGATACTTCTCTGCCCTCCTCCTCCTCGGCGACGAACTCGCTCGCCAAATTGAAGATGAGGATCGCTCCCCAGAACCAGAGACCTATCGTCCTCCCCTCGGATACGGGCCCGACGCAACTGCCAACCCCGATCGCTACGCCCGCTGGTTCCACCACCGCTACGGGCCGGGAGGCGAGGGCGCAATTGCGCCCCCCGCCACAGGCCCACTGCTAAGCGTCGTCGTACCCATATTTCAGCCGGACTTGGCGCTGCTCGATCGCTGCTTTGCCTCGGTATTCTCTCAGAGCTATGCGCGCTGGGAGCTTTGTCTCTGCGACGACGGATCTGGCGATCCAGCCCTCGAGGCTTATCTCAGCCGATTCGACCGGGACCCCCGAATTCGCCGCACCCGCCATGAGACCAATATGGGGATCTCGGCTGCCACTAACTCTGCCCTAGCCTTGGCCAAGGGCGACTTCGTCTGCTTCTTGGACCAAGACGACGAGCTGGTGCCTCACGCACTTGCCCACGTGGCAGCTTCAGCACTTGCCCACCCCGACGCGGACGTGTTCTATTCCGACGAGGACAAGCTAGATCCTCAAGGCAGGCTTTGTGCTCCTGCCTTCAAGCCGGATTTCTCTCCCGACTTTCTCCTGTCAATTAATTACATCTGCCACTTGCTTGCCATCCGCAGAAGCCTCATAGAAGAGCTCGGGGGCCTGAGGAGGCGTTTCGACGGCGCCCAGGACCACGACTTGGTGCTCCGGGCCACCGAGCGCGCCCGCAAGGTTGTCCACATCCGAGAGGTCCTCTACCACTGGCGGATGATCCCGGGCTCGGCAGCTGCTGCTGGGGACGCCAAGCCCTGGGCCCATGAGGCAGGCATAGAGGTGATCCGCGAAGCCCTTCACCGCCGGGGAGAAGAAGCAGTAGTTGAGCGTTCTCCCCAGGTACCCGGAGGATACCAAATCCGCCGGCGCCCCAAGGGAAAGCCCCTCGTATCTGTGGTCATCCCCTTTCGGGACCAGCCAAGGCTGCTTCGCCGCTGCGTGGACTCACTTTTGGAAAACCCAGGCTGGGACCGCTTCGAGCTCTTGTTGGTGGACAACGACTCAGCTGAGTTGGAGACTGCCGCGCTTTTGGATCGGCTCGCTGCTCACCCCAAGGTACGCGTACTGAGCCGCCCAGGGGAGTTCAACTGGGCCGCGATCAACAACGAGGCGGCCCGCAAGGCCCAAGGGGACTACCTGTTGTTCATGAACAACGACGTGGAGGCGCTATCTCCCCGTTGGATGGAGGTGCTCTTGGGACATGCCCAGCGCCCCGAGGTGGGCATGGTGGGAGCCCGCCTCTTGTACCCAGACGGATACGTCCAGCACGCGGGGATAGTGATCCGACTGTTTGGCATAGCAGGACACATCCTCCAAGGACTCGACGCTTCGCTTCCTGGGTATGCTTCCTGGGCCGTGCTCACGAGGAATGTCTCTGCGGTCACAGGGGCCTGCGCCATGTCCCGTAGGGAGGTATTTGAAGAGGTGGGAGGCTTCGACGAGGCTTTGACCGTGGCCTTCAACGACGTCGACTACTGTCTCCGCCTCGCCGAGCGGGGATATCTGGTCGTCTACGCCGCCAACGCCGAGCTCATCCACCACGAGTCCCGCTCCCGTGGATACGCGAAGGACCGCCCCGAGATAGCCTCCTTCGTGCGCCGCTGGAGGCAGGCCTTGGACGTCTCCGACCCATACTTCAACCCGCACTTGAGCCTTTTTGCCACGAGCTGCGACCTCCGCCAGGACAACGAGGACCAGCTCTGGGCAGAAGCCCTCTCCAACTACCTCTCATTGGCTGGGCTTGGAGGAGGCCAATGAACCGGGCCCGATCCTTGGTCGCAGAGATCCGCTCCCGAGCAGGCCGCCAGCCTAGGCGTCCGCCAAAGCCGACTCCTCGACATGCTCCGATGCGCCACCACCCCGACCTGGCCTGGCTGCATCAGAATTGGGAACTTCCCCGAGACTTCTCCCAGACCGGCCAGCCTCCCCCTAGGGGCATCCGGGACTGGATCCGATGGCGGATCGCAAGGATCGCCTGGAGCTTCCTCGCCCGCTACATGGCACATTCCCAGGACTTCAATTCCCACGCGGTAAGGATGCTCGACGCGCTGGCCTCAAGGGTGGACGCCATGGAAGAAGAGCTCTATGCCGCCTTGGACGAGCTCCGCCAAACCACAGAAGAGCTCGTCGCATACCTCCCCTTGGTCGCCCCCCGGCTCCCAGAGCCGAAAGAGTCCAATGGCTCGGCCCCGCCCGCAGAAGAAGTCTCGAGCTCAACTGGAGCCTGAGAGCTGGAGCTAGCTCATGTCCCGTCCCTACGTGGTCCTTCTCACCGAGCGGTGGGCAGGCCTCTCAGACGAAGATGAGGCCCACCACGCTCTCCGGACGCTTGCTGCAGCGCTCTCCTTCGCAGCCGACCTGAAGGTGATTGTCACCTCTGGTAGGGAGGCCGCCAGCTTCGCGGACGGAGCCTTCGACGTAGAGGTGCTTCCCGGGCCGGCCCCCCACCGACATACTGCGAGGCTGGTGGCCGGCGCAATCCGGCAGGCCTCGGGTGGGATCTTGGACCCCTGGGCAGAAGAGAAGCTTGCGGAGCTCGCAAATCCCCCAAGTCCACAGGCGATAGATGCGCTTCGGGCTCGCCGCCCAGACGCCTTGGTGGCAGCGGGAGGGGCTGCCACCACCGCGGCCTTGGCCCAAGAAGAGCTCTCCTTGGAACGCCTGGTGTGGGTCCCCCTGCTCCAAGACGACCAAGACGCTCCCCATGCTCCATGGGGCTTCGCTGAATCTACAGACGTGGTGATCTCTTTGTGCGAGGCGGAGGCAGAAGAACTTGCCAAGCAAGGGGTTCCTCCCTCCAAGCTGGTCCTCGCCCCGGTGCCGATAAGAGTGGGGCTTCCCACCAAGGCCGCAGAGGCGCTCTGGGTCGAACACGAAGAGTACTTCGTGGTGCTCGCCTCCTGGCCGGCCTGGAGACGAGCGCTCGTGGCCACCGGCCCAATAATGCTTCTCGAGCGGGAGGTCGCCTCGGCTTTTTTGGTAATAGAACAAAACGCCGTGGCCACCAGGGCGCCAGGGACCAAGAGGCGCATGTCGGCTCATCTTTCCAGGACGGATCTCTGGCGGATGATGGCCCGGGCCCAAGCCGTGGTGGACCTGCGCCGACCCGGCTTCTTCGAGCGGGAGGTGCTTGAGTCGCTGGCCTTCGGCACCCCTGTGGTGGTGCCCGGCATAGGACGCCGCCAGCGCATAGCTGAGCTATCCGAAGGCGGGGTGTGGTTTCAGAGCGCAGCCGAGCTCGTGGAGTGCGTGCGGGCCCTCCAGGACCCAGAGATCCGAGCCGACCTCGGAGTACGGGGGTCGGCCTGGGTAGAGGCCGCTCATGGATCTGCCTCTAGCTTCGCCCACGCAGTCCAGGAGGCGGTGCTCGGCCAAAAGAACCCAAGCTGAGATGACCAGGACCTCCTCCATCTAGCACCAGGCCCACTAGATGCCAGACGAGGCTCGCCAGATCTCAATTCCAAAAAGCCAATCCCCCCTCGCCTCGGTGGTGATCCCCACCCTTGGGCGAATTGAGCTCCTAGGAGAGGCGCTTGTGGCCCTCTCTCGCCAGAAGGGGCCATCTTTCGAAGTGATCCTTGTGGCCAACGGCGCCCCGGGGGAGTTTGCAAGCTGGCTGGATGCTCATGTGGAGGGGGTCCGGGTCGCCTGGTCCGCCACCAACAGGGGCTTCGGCGGGGCCATCAACTGGGCCGCAAACCAAGCAAAAGGCGAGCTCCTTGTGATGCTAAACGACGACGCTTCCCCAGAGGAGGGCTGGCTCCAGGCATTGGTCTCCTGCCTGGAGCGCCACCCCAAAGCAGCAGCCGCAGGGAGCCGGGTCACCAATCCCGACGGAGCAATCCAGGAGTTGGGGGCGATTCTTTGGCGAGACGCTAGCCCGTCTGGCATCGGCGAGGGCAAGGCCTCCTCCTTCTACGACTTTTCCCGGCCCGTGGATTACGCATCGGGCTGTGCCTTGGCCATCCGACGAGAGGACTTCTTCTCGGTCGGTGGCCTCGATGAGACCTTCTTTCCCGCCTACTGCGAAGACGTGGATCTATGCCTGAGGCTCCAAGGCCAGGGCCGCTTCATCTACTACGAGCCAAACGCTCGGGTCCGCCACCTCCAGCACGCCAGTTCCCACCTGCTCAGGCGGGACTTCTTGAACCGCCGCCACCGGGCGATCCTTCGGCGCCGCTGGAAGGCAAGCCTCGGCGCCCTAGAGGACCCCGCGCCGAAAGACCCCGGGGCGATTGCGCGCTCAGTGGGCCGGGCCATGGGCAACCCTGACGCAGTATTGGTGGTAGACCCACCAGAGGACCTAGATCTCGGCCTGGCCGCAGGCACCGGGCCGCTCATTGCCATCTGGGACAGAAAGGGGCGCCTTTGGGAAAAAGCCTCAAGGCTTGCCTCTAGAGGCTTGGCTTTCTTCGATCCCGCCGCAGAAGATCTGGGGGTGCTTCGGGCTCAGCGCTGGGCCGGGGTGGTCTGCTTTGAGGAAGAGACAGCTCGGCTTCGTCCCTGGGAGGCGCTGCTTTGGAAGAAGCTTCCTTTGTTCCTAGCCGACGGCTCGGCCGGCCCTCTGCCAAAAGACAACCCCTCCTGGGCAGCAATCTTCTCTAGGCTCGGGGCAAGCGGCCCCACCTGGGCGGCTTGGGTGATGGACCTGCCGCTTCCGCCGCTAAGGGGACCGAGCATGGGCCCGGACGCGGATTGGTTTTATCTCCGAGCGGCTCTCAGAGTGGAGGAGGAATTCTCTACGAGCCTGGTCGAAGAGCACGCTCAGACGATTGCAGAGCTCGATTCGGCCCAAAGGGAGCTCGAGGCCTTCCGGCGCCGCAAGGCAGTCAAGGCTGCAGACGCTATAGGCAAACTCAGGCGGGCATGGGGACGGTAAGTGGAACTGTAGGCTCCACTACATGACGACCGGGGCCAGTCTCGAGGACCGAGGCCCAGTTGCGTCGACTGGCGAACATGCAATAGAGGTGGTTGGCCTCACCAAACGATACGGCGAGCTGGAGGCCGTCCGGGGAATCAACTTCTCCGTGAAGCGGGGTGAGACCTTTGGATTCTTGGGGCCCAATGGGGCCGGCAAGTCCACCACCATCGGGATGCTTTGCACGCTTGTCACGCCAACCGCAGGGCGGGCTTTGGTGGCTGGCCGGGACGTGGTGCGGGAGCGAGACGAGGTCCGCCGGAACATCGGCCTCGTCTTCCAGGACACCACTTTGGACAACTACTTGAGCGCAGAACAAAACCTCCGCTTTCACGCCGAGCTATACGGCATGTCCCGCCCCGAGATCAAGCCCCGCATCCGCCAGGTGCTAGAGCTGGTGGGCCTCGCCGACAAGGCAAAGGTCGAAGTAAGAGCCTTTTCAGGTGGCATGAAGCGCCGACTGGAGATAGCAAGGGGGCTGCTACACGCCCCGGCAGTGCTGTTTTTGGACGAGCCCACGGTCGGCCTTGACCCCCAGACCAGAAGCTCCATCTGGCAGTACATCCAAAGCCTCAAGGCAACCGAAGGAACCACCATCTTCATGACCACCCACTACATGGACGAGGCGGAGTACTGCGATCGAATCGCCATCATCGACCACGGCACGATTGTGGCCATGGGGAGCCCCGACGAGCTGAAGGCAAGCGTTGGCAAGGACCGCATCCAGATCCGAACCGACGACCCTTCCCAGGCCATCGAAGCGATCCGTTCCCGCTTCGGCTTGGAGGCCTCCTTGCATGAGGGAGCGGTAACCTTCTCGGTCCCAGATGGAGCCGGCTTCGTGCCGAGGCTCTTCAGAGAGCTAGAGGTGCCCATCCGGGCGGTCGAGGTGGCAAGGCCTTCCCTAGACGATGTGTTTCTGGCATACACCGGGACCACCATCCGAGAAGCTGAGTCTGGGGGCCGCTCGGAGTGGATGAGACGCATGGCCCAGAGGAGGTGAGATGGCTGCAAGACAGAGCGCTCCCGTAGGTCTAATAGAGCGCGATCAGACCACCATCCCCCGCCCAGTAAGCTCAGACAGCCTTCATAAGGGCTTTCGTCGGGAGGCCAAGGCCATCTGGGTGGTTCTCAAAAGAGAAGCCATCCGCTTCGAGCGAGACCGCCTGCGGGTGATAGTAGGGCTGCTCCAGCCAATTCTCTTTTTGTTCGTGCTCGGATCGGGGCTTGGAAGCCTGGTCAGCTTCGGTCCGCATCTGAACCTTCGCACCTTTTTGTATCCGGGGGCCGCGGCCATGTCGGTCCTTTTCACTGCGCTCTTCTCCGCGGGCTCGGTGGTGTGGGATAGAGAATTCGGCTTTCTCCGGGAGATGTTGGTGGCCCCGGTGAACCGGAGCTCTTTGGTGGTAGGCAAGTGCCTTGGTGGGGCGCTCGTCGCTTCCGTGCAGGGGATCTTGATGGTCGCGATCTCTGGGCTTGCCGGGGTCCCCTACAACGCGGCGCTGATGTTTAGCGTGCTCGGGGAGCTGGCCCTTTTGGCTTTCACCGTGGTCTCCTTTGGCATGGTGGTCGCAGCGCGCATCCGCCAGTTCCAGTCCTTTATGGCGGTAACCCAGATGCTGGTCATGCCCCTCTTTTTCCTATCTGGGGCGTTGTATCCTCTATCTGGGCTTCCCTCGTGGCTTCGCGCGCTCACCCTGATCGACCCCTTGACCTACGCTGTAGACCCCATCCGCAAGGCGGTCTTTGCCCACCTCAAGGTCCCAGCCCCCCTCCGGGCCCGACTGGTGCCTGGGATCACCTGGGGCAGCTACCACGTCCCCTTGGGGCTAGAGCTCGGCGTGGTAGCGGCCATGGCGGTGATCTTTGTGGTAATAGCTGCCCTTGAGTTCAAGAAAGCCGACTAAGCCCCCCATTCACCCCCAGCTTGGTCAGGAGGCCTTCTGGGGCCTGGTGGGGCGGTGGTCAGCCAGGCGGCGCTTCAAGCGCTCGCCAAGGTCTTCTATGGGAACTCGCTCTTGGGCTGCGCTGTCCCGGTCTCGGATGGTGACCTGGTGGTCTCGGAGCGACTCGAAGTCGACCGTGACGCAGAAGGGGGTGCCCACCTCGTCCTGGCGGCGGTAGCGGCGGCCGATGGACTGGGTCTCGTCGTAGTCAGAGAAGAAAAGCCCTGCGATTCGCGCCCAGACCTCCCGGGCCAAAGGCACTAAGTCCTCGTGGCGAGAGAGGGGAAGCACCGCCACCTGGTAGGGGGCGAGCCTCGAGTCCAGGCGGAGCACCACCCGGCGTTCCCCCGACAAGACGTCTTCGTCGTAGGCGTCGAGCAAGAAGGCCATCATTGCCCTGGTGGAACCAGCAGCCGGCTCTATCACATAGGGGGTATACCGCTCGCCGGTCCGCTGGTCGAAGTACTCAAGGCGCTCCCCTGAAGCCCTTGAGTGCGCGCTCAAGTCGTAGTCGGTCCGGTTGGCGATCCCCTCGAGCTCCCCCCACCCCCAAGGAAATAAGTACTCAATATCGGTGGTGGCTGCGGAGTAGTGGGATAGCTCCTCTTTTTCGTGGTTGCGAAGCCTAAGATGCGAGCGCTCTATCCCATACTCCACGTACCAGCCAAGGCGCTCTTCCACCCAGTATTGGAACCACCGGTCCGCGTCGGCAGGGGGCACGAAGTACTCCAGCTCCATCTGCTCGAACTCCCGGGTGCGGAAGACGAAGTTGCCAGGGGTGATCTCGTTCCTGAAAGACCTCCCCATCTGGGCTATGCCAAAGGGGGGAGACTTGCGGGCGGCTGTCGCCACATTGGCGTAGTTCACGAAGGTGCCCTGCGCGGTCTCAGGCCGGAGATAGGCCACCGAGGCGTCGTCTTCGACCGGGCCCACCCACGTTCGAAACATCAAGTTGAACGCCCTAGCCGGCGTGAGGTCTCGGGAGCCGCAGTAAGGGCAGCGGCCGTCTTCGGCCGCGTCGGCCCTGAAGCGCTCCTTGCAGCTACGACAGTCCACCAATGGGTCGGTGAAGTTGGTGAGGTGCCCGGATGCCTCCCAGATGCGAGGAGAGGAGAGGATTGCCGCATCGAGTCCCACGACGTCCTCTCGCAGCTGTACCATCGATCGCCACCAGGCGTCTTTGATGTTGCGAAGCATCTGGGTCCCAAGTGGGCCGTAGTCGTAGGCGGAGCGGAATCCCCCATATATCTGGGCAGAGGGAAATACAAACCCCCTCCTCTTCGCCAGGTTCACGACCTTGTCGAAGAGGGATGAGTCCGGGGTGGGCTCTTCTATTGCTTCGCTCATTGCCCTCGCTCGGAACGCGTCAAGGACGGATCTCGGATCACCTGGTCACCGAGAGCCTCGTCCACCGCCTGGAGCAGGTCCGCATCCAGCTTGGCGCCGGAGGCCTCTGCGTTTTCTTTGATCTGATCTGGGGTGGTGGCCCCAATGATTGCCGAAGAGATCCCCTCCTGGGAGAGCACCCAAGACAGAGCCAGTCTTGGAAGAGACATCCCAGCCTCCGCCGCGACCTGGCGCAGCCTGGCCACGGCCTCCAAGAGCTCCGGGCGAAGCAGCCTCTGGATGAAGTTGGCCCCGGCCGCAGAGGTGGCCCTGCTACCGGGAGGAGGTGGCTCTCCCGGCCTGTACTTCCCCGTGAGCACGCCTTGTGCCAGCGGAGAAAACACGAGCGTCCCTAGCCCTTCTTTGCGACAGAGGGGCAACACCTCCGGCTCGATGACCCTCCAGATCGCCGAGTATTCGGCCTGGTTCGAGACCACTCGATCGAATCCCCGCTCATCTGCTATCTGAAGAGCCCGCGAAATCTGGTCGGCCCACCACTCCGAGACACCGAGGTATAAGACCTTTCCCTGGCGAACCAAATCCTCGAAGGCCCGTAGGGTCTCCTCTAGGGGAACTTGAGGGTCGAAGCGGTGCGCCTGGTATAGGTCCACGTAATCGGTGCCCAGGCGCCTAAGGGAGCGGTGGAGCGACTCCATTATGTGCTTGCGAGAAAGCCCCTTGTCGTTAGGTCCCGGCCCCGTCGGCCAATAAAGCTTGGTGGCTATCACCACCGACTCCCGCGGGAGCCCCCGAAGCGCCTTGCCCAGGATCGCCTCTGCCGCGCCTTGCGCGTAGACGTCAGCCGTGTCGAAGGTGGTGATGCCTGAGTCCACGGCCGCGCGTACGCAGGAGATGGCCTGCTCCTCGTCCACCTGGGCACCATGGGTCACCCAGTTGCCGTAGGAGATCTCAGATACCCAAAGTCCGGACCGCCCAAGCCTGCGATGCTGCATGGAGGCAAAGCTAGGCGCTCAGGACGCCCTCTCCCGCCAGCTCCTGCACCACGGCCAGACTGCCCCGGAGGCTCCAATGATGCTGACCAACAACACAAAGGCCAGGAAGTGGGCAGCCGTGCACCAAATACATATCTGGCCAATCACAAACAGTTCCATCGCAATCAAATAGAGGGCAAAGCCCATCCCCACCACCGAGAAGGCCGCTCGAGCCAATACCACTTCCTTGATGTAGAGCCTCCAGAGCTGCGGCAGGTTCGCCACGACCATCGAGACAAAGTAGAAGAGACCGAGCACGGCCACTGGGATACCCAAGAATTTGGATTGGGGACTTGTAGTCACCCTGGCGCAGTCGACCAGCCCAGTCGGCGACCCCGGGCAGGCTAGCGTCACCGAGCTGTCGTAGTGCGCGATCGTGAGATAGGTGGCCACCCCCATACCAAGGATCGCAGCCCCAAGCGCCACCCGGGAGGCCCAGACGACGGACGAAGGAACCGCTTCTGCGTCTGCTGGGCGCTCGAGGTCGGGCCCTCTAACCTGCCCGCCCGGCGCCCGCGGGGTGGGTGGTGGTACCGGACGGGCCTTGTTCTTCGCTCCAAGCCGATAACCCGGCCTCAATTTCGAACCTCCGAGCGCGCTCCTGGGGCCTTCATGGCACCGCCCTAGGACCGCTTCGCCTTGGTGGCGGAGGATATGGCCGAACTGGGGGCCTTCGTGGAAGCCGCCTGGGCCCCCCTGGAGGACGCGGTCGGCTTTGTCTTGGCATGAGAGCTTGCCGAGCCCGCCGCCGCTCTGCTTGCCTTGGTGGAGGCGTGAGCCGCCTTTGCCTGAGCAGCAGCCTGCTCTGCCAGCAGCTTCGCCCCGGCGAGGGTGCCTGGAGCCCTGCAGACTGAGGCTGGCTTGCCGCCATCGATATTGCAGATGGTCGCCACCAAGATGTTGGTTGCCGCGTCGATGGCCTGCCCTGAGGGGCTCGTCTTCGGATAAAGCGTGCTTCCTGCAATGGTCCCGAGTGGCAGTCCCGCTTGGCCACCCTGCTGGTCCCAGGTCACGGCGTTGGTGAAGCTAGCCCCCTGGTGAAGCACTCCTGGGGAATACACCGCGCCAATCTGCACCCAGCGGTTCCCAAAGTCGATGAAGGGGAGGCTGTAGGAGTACTGAGACGAGGGGACGTAAGGGGGCGCATCGAGTTTGCCAAAGATCTTGGCGGGCGTACCGTGGGGCGTCTGAAGCGGGGTACCGGTCCTGGTCGCTAGCTCATAGGCGACAAAGGAGACATAAGGGCTCGTATAGTGCGCCCCGTAAAAGCTGAAGGTGGGTGTGGAGGGAAAGACGTCATTGGAGGCCGAGGATGTCACAGAGAGGTTGGAGAAGTGACCAAACCTAGATAGGGCCGCAACGAGCGCCCAACGAGTCGCCGCACAGTATGGGCAGCTCTCCTCTCCTATGTACAAGACCTCGGGCTTGCCTCCCCAGGTAAGTGGACTCATCTTGGTGGTCACCTTCTGAGGCGGCCCCACCTCGAGCTCGGCCCGAAGCGTTGGGGTGGCCACCCCCACTTCGTTCAGCACAGACTGGGGGATCCCAGAAAGCGCCTGGACCACGTCGGCCGGCGCCGCCTGGCGCCCAGACGAGCTGGAGGCGGGAGATACCAGCTTCACCACCACCAGCACCACCACTGCTATCACCACGGCTGCCGCCGCCACCCCCCCGGATAGCAACACCCAGCGACCGCCTCTTTGTACTGCAGCCCGGCTGGGCGCCGAGTACTGGTGGCGCCCCGCGCTCGGACGGGCCGCCTGGCCGTGGGGATGTGCAGAGCGGGAAGCTCGCTGGACGCCTCGATGCGGGCTCCTGGCTGAGCTCATAGCTGACCTCCTCGACTTTTACCTAATGTCGCTCCCAGCGGGGGTGCCGAGCCCGCCGTCTTGTCCAGTTTTAGCATGGTATCCGTGAAACCTGTGCCCGTCGTATTCCACTTGGGGCCAGTTACGTTTCATACCTATGGGCTCGGCCTTGGTGTCACCTTCCTCTTCGCCTACTGGTATTTAGGCCGCCGCCTGGACAAGGCAGGTCTGGATCGGTCCTTTTTGGGATGGGCCTTCTTCTTCGTGCTAGTCGGCGCCATTCTTGGCGCCCGAGCCGCGCACGTCTTTGCCAACTGGTCCTATTACGCCGCGAACCCCTCCCAGATCCTTGCCATTTGGCAAGGGGGGCTTTCCTCTTTTGGAGGGCTCGCCGGCGGCCTCCTAGGGGGCTGGGCGGCCAAGGCTTGGCGCTCGCCAGCGCTTGGTCTGGCAGACGCCCTAGATGCCGCAGCCCCGGTCCTCGTGGCCTCATGGGCGCTTGGGAGACTACTCGGACCCCAGCTCATGGTGGCAGGCGGAGGCAGGCCCACTAACGCCTTCTACGGCATGTACTACGCGGGTCAAATCGGAAAGCGAGTTCCAGTCCCCCTCTTTCAATCCGCGGACGACTGGGCGATCTTTGGCCTCCTCATAGCACTCGAGCGAAACTGGCCCCGCTTGGCTCGCCGGCTCGGCATCCCTTTGACAAGCCGGCCGCCGAGGGGGCTTTTGATAGCCACTGGCAGCTCGCTCTGGGGACTCTCTCGATACTTCGAGGAGGCCACCTGGCTAGCCCGCCCCGGACATGTGGGCTCAGAGCTGGTTGAGGGCGCCGGGCTTGCCATGGCAGCGGTGGGCGCGGCAGCCGCGACTTGGATCCTGCTGGCGGCAAGGCAAAAGGCGAGGCCCTTGTCCTCCGAGGAAGCCGCCTTTAGACCTCAAGGAAGCGGCGAACCGCAGCCGCTGAGCCGATAACTCCCACTAGGGCTCCAATGGCTATCACCGCTACCTGAATGGGGACTGCCTGCGCGGCTGATAGCACAAGGGGCCGCAGAAGCGAGAGTTGGGCGTGGTTTATCACAGACTGGACCACCACTCTCGCGGCCTCTAGCGCGCCCGCGGCGACGATCGCCCCAACTAGCCCCTGAACCAGGCCCTCAAGCATGAAGGGCACGCGGATGAACCAGTTGGTCGCCCCGACCAGCTTCATCACAGCCACCTCCCGGCGCCGCCCAAAGATGGCCATGCGGATCGCATTCAAAATGAGCATCACGGCGGACAACAAAAGCACCACCGAGATCCCAAGGAGCACGTTTTGGACAACCGAGCTCACTTGCACGAGCGTCTGCACGGCGGCCGCGTCGTAGGCGACCTCCCAGACCCCCTCCTGGTGAGCGTATGCAGCGCCCACCGAGCGCACAAGGGCCGCGTTTCTGACATAGACCCTGAAGCTGGGCGGCATGGCGGACTCAGGGGTGACTGAGATCACGGCCTGGCCGTCTGCGCTCCCTGCGTTTTCAGCCTTGAATTCCTGGTAGGCCTGAGCCTTGTCCACGTATCGAAACTTGGATACAGACGGGTCGGCCTCGAGGTTCGCTCTAATCGCGCCAATCTCTCCCGCTGTGGCTGAGGGACGCATGAAGATGATCATCTGGACGCCTCCTTGCCAGACGCCAGCGGCCTTGTCCACCCCCTGGCGCAGCAGGAAAGCACCCCCGACCAGCGACAGCGATACTGCGACCGTTAGCATCGCGGCCGCGGACATGAGCCGGTTGCGCCAGAGATTGGAAGCCGTCTCTCGGACCACGTAGCCCACGTTCACAGCTGCCATCAGACCGAGGCCCCGTATCCGTAGACTCCCCTCGCCTGGTCCCGGGAGATAGTCCCTCCGTAGAGTTCGACCACCCTACGCCTCATCGCGTCCACTACAGCCGCGTCGTGCGTCGCCATGAGCACAGTCGTACCCATGCGGTTGATTCGATCCAGCAATCTCATTATGCCAATGCTCGTCTCAGGGTCCAAGTTCCCCGTCGGCTCGTCGGCCAGCAGCACAAGCGGCCGGTTCACGAAGGCCCTGGCAATTGCCACCCTCTGCTGCTCGCCACCAGAGAGCTCGTGGGGAAAGCGCTTTTCTTTGCCAGCCAGTCCCACCAGCTCTAGCACTTGAGGCACGTGCGTCTCGATTAGCGCCTTGGGGCGGCCGATCACTTCCATGGCAAAGGCGACGTTCTCGTAGGCAGTCTTGTTGGGGAGCAGCCGAAAGTCCTGGAATACGCATCCGATGTTTCGCCGGAGGTACGGGACTCGCCACTGATGCAGGCTGCCCAGCTCCTTGCCCGCCACCCAGATCCGTCCCCTGTCGGGGATCTCCTCCCGCAACAGGAGCTTTAGCAGGGTAGTCTTGCCGGACCCAGACGGCCCTACCAAAAAGACGAACTCCCCCCGCTTTATGTCCAGGCTCACGTCCTTGAGCGCCACCACGCCGCCTTTGTAGGTCTTGGTGACGTTCTCCAGCCGGATCATTTAGAAATCCTCCCGACTTGGCTCCTCTGGCCAGCGCATTCGCCAGCGCGGGCGGACAATGGGGCATGCTAGCAGTCTCGTATGGTTCTGGGTCTAGAGGTTCTAGCGCTTTTGGCCTCAGTCGCCGTCCTCGGCATATCCGCCGACTTCTTCGTTCGACGCGCCGGGGCGCTTGCCCGTCGGCTCGGGCTTGCGCCGCTGGTGGTCGGCATAGTGGTCATCGGATACGGCACCTCCCTCCCCGAGCTCGTCACCGCCTCCTTTGCAGCAGCAAGAGGTTCGTTGGGGGTGGCGCTTGGGAGCGTGGTGGGCTCGAACGTCTTCAACTTGACGGTAGTAGCCGGCTTGGCCGGCCT